>ENA-OWON01000218-OWON01000218.1-gut-metagenome-genome-assembly--contig:-NODE-218-length-32252-cov-10.453364_pt1 | contig 32252 bp, 40 predicted proteins | sample MGYA00248257_ERZ651798 | MGnify/ENA primary metagenome ERZ651798 (study PRJEB26908, sample SAMEA4031708) | gut metagenome | biome: gut; feature: normal infant; material: stool | place: China | collected... | reverse complement strand
TTCGCATAGGATATATATCCAGATTTTTCAAATACCGTTATTTCTGCATATTCATCCAGTCTGCGTATTCTTGCTGCGGCTGTAGCTCCTCCGGCTACACCACCTACGACTATTACCTTCATCTTTTTTCCACCTTTCCTCATTAAAGCATTTCTAAAATTGCATTCTTAGGTCTTACCCCGGAAACCTGCTGAATAATCTTCCCATTTTTCATGACAACTAAAGTCGGAATACTCATAATACCGAACTTATTTGCTAGTTCAGACTGCTCATCTATATTGATTTTTCCAACTTTGATATCTGCACGTTCACTCGCAATCTCCTCTACGACAGGAGCCAACATACGGCAAGGTGCACACCAAGGAGCCCAAAAATCCAAAAGAACAGGTTTCTCGGAATTCATTATTTCATTCTGAAAATTATTTTTATTGATATTAATAGCAGACATTTTACAGCCCTCCTTGTTTTTTCTTTTATGACTTTATTATAATCTGAACTTCATTTATTTTCTGTGATATTATCACATTATTATCATGACTAATTTTTTTAAATTTATTATTAAACAAAATAGATGAATGATGTATCTTATAAAGAATGGCTGTCTTTTCTCTATTTGGTAACTCATTTCGGTTCCGTGGCTCGGTACAAAGCTCAGTTATTCAGTTGTCCGCTCAATCTGTATTGATTTTAAATTTTCTAAACTTGACACTTACTTTCTTTAAAGAAAGGTCAATCTCATTGACATATTAAGATTTAATTCTGCCAACCCTTATAGCAAACCCATTGACTTCATAACAAAATTTATGTATAATTTTGTTATCAGATAAGGAGGTGCTTTTATGCCGACAATCAAATCAAGTGCTGATTTAAGGAATAATTACAATGAAATTTCTACATTTTGTCATAATTATCCAGAACCAGTTTTCATTACGAAGAATGGAAAAGGCGACCTTGCAGTTATGAGCATTGAAGCCTACGAAAATCTTGCCAGCCGCTTTGAGCTTTACAGCCAAATCAAGGACGGAATGGACGATATTGCATCAGGCAACACCCGACCTTTCTCTGAAGCTATGGCAGATATCAGAAGTCGCCGCACACGATGAGTTATCAGCTTCATATCACATCCACCGCAGAGCATGATATTATGCGTGCTGTGGATTACATCGAATTTACCCTAAAAAATCCACAAGCTGCTGACAATCTGTTAGATGCTGTCACAAAGCAGATAGGAACATTATCAGATTTTCCTCAAAAGTTCCGTCTTGTCGATGATCCGGTTTTAGCAAGTTGGGAAATTCGTTTTGTAATAATCAATAATTACCTTGCCTTTTATACTATTGATGAAGAAAAGCAGACCGTTATTGTAGTCCGTTTTCTCTATCAAAAAAGTAACTGGTGTTCCATTCTTCGACAGGGATTTCCCCTGGTTTAAGGAATCTGTTTTTGCAGATTCCTTTACTTTTTATAAAACACAGTTACAACCAGCATTCAATGGTTTATTATTAGCCCTCCTAAGGGCTGTCCTACTGCTCGCTTCAAAGGGTGGATATCTCAAGCACTCTTACTGGTCCGCCATAAAGCGGTACCTCTTGAATCTTCTTTTCTTGACTCTTCTGCTTGCTCTCTTATATACTTCTAGACTGCCTCATCTATGATATTCCCAATTGTTTCCACATAATATCCTCTTGTCCAGAAAGATTTATCCCATTAGGTTAGCTCTGCTTTTTCCCATGAAAACGTTCAAGGAATGGCAAGCACGGTATCAATCATTTGCCTGAGACTATCTGTCAGTACCTTCTGTGAAATTCCTTCAATATCTCTCTGCAGTTCATTAAAGCGCCAGGGACGTTCTTTTAAATTACGTATGATCAGAAGTTTCCATTTTCCACCTATAAGGGACACAGCCGTTGCTACCGGGCAGATAGGAAGTTCATCTTTTGTCTTCCTGCTGGAGCAAGTGTTCCATTTATCCATTCACACAAAAATAATGAAGAAATATATGTAATTATTGCTGGTAAGGGAAAAGCTATTATTGATAATGAAGAAATCAATCTTACCACTGGAGATTGGCTTAGGATTTCTCCAGCAGGTAAGCGTCAGTTCTTTGCTTCAAAAGATTCCGAACTCACTTATATCTGTATTCAGGTAAAAGAGAACTCGCTTGAAGGATTTACTACAGACGATGGCATTATTTACTAAACTTCTTATAGAGTAAAGAATGCTATGCTGTTATGTATTAATTCAAAGCCGTGAAACCTTTTATTTATAAGGTCTCACGGCTTTTTACTTGCTTATTCAAACTCGGCAAATCCAAAGATATTCTTAAATATATTTGTTTAAGTTTTACATCTTTTTTGCCGTTATTTTATTTCTGTTGCATATATTATTTTGGCTCGCTGATTTTCTGTTGCCAATTTGTTTCCACTTCATTATAACTATGTTGAGATTACTTCGCAATCATTATTTTGAAAGTACGCTTCAAGCCACACCTGTTTTGCGTCCAATGCGTTTGCTAATGCACTCTCTATAGTCTCTCCACAAGTAATACAACCAGGCAAATCTGGATAAAAAACCACAAATCCCCCTTCATCCTTGTCTTCTGCAATTTCCATACGATAAGACATTGCTCTATAATCATTCAGCGTCTTCATCATTTTCTGCCTCACACTCTGTAACTTCCCAGTAACCATTTTTAGGAGAACCATGTCGTACAAGAAAACCAAGTGTTTTTAACTTCTTAATATTTTTTTCTATGCTTCGACTTCCTAAGCCTAATTGTTCGGCTATTTTTTTTGCTGATAACTGTTTATCACTACGAAGAAGTTCCACTATTCTCTTCTGTGTGTCCGTCAACTCATAAATTTGAGTTTTCTCCGAATCTTCTCCGTCCTTTCTCCGAACTTTTTCCGAATCTTCTCCGAACTTTTTCTCCGCCATTGCCATTGAATTGTTTCTAAACAACTCTACTCGAAACATATTGTCAAACTCCTGAAATTTTGGTTTCGGAAGTCCATACTCTTCTGCAGCATTAAAGATTCTTTTTATTCCACTTCCCCATGCCTCAACAAGTCCCATCTGGCTGAATATGTTGGCAATACCCTTATTTCGAATCTTAGAATGACCATTCATGACTTCTTCATAGGTCAAACCGTTATACAATCCACCCGGAGAAGTCACTTCCAACCTGTCATCATAAACTGCGACCTGAATACAGGATTCATCTAACAGGTTACGATGACAATGGGCGTTAATAATCATTTCCCTAATTGCTTCCGGTGGTAACTCATATTTCTCTTTTCGCAACTCCCTAATTTTATCACCAAATGTTGTCATAAGTATACATCTTTCTCCTATGAGTTTTGTACGTGCTTTTTTTATCACAATAAAAGTATATCATTATGCAAACAAAAAGAGAACTCGACATCTCAAGCAAATTTGATGATGTGGGTTCCCTCTTTAACATTTTTGCCAAAGCACTGTTCTTGTTTGCAGCACTGCTCAATGCTCCGGAAATACAAATGCCTGTATCAGAAAAAGAGCCAACTCTTTAAAAAGAAGAGGTATCTACTTAACGTCGCCTCTTGCTTTTCCATCTAATCTGTTTTATTGCTCTACCCTATCACACTTGCACCAAATGGCATGAAAGAAAGTCTTGCCATTTTAAAAAACTGCTTCCTGTACCATCATGAGCATTTTTTCAAAAGACTGTGCAAACCTTACATCATCTTCTTCTGTTCGTTTTTTCGGTCCCTTGATATGATTCTTATGGGAACTTTTTCTGGCTTTTTTATTCAAATGACGTTCCATGAGCATCTGATCAATATTGTTATTCGTGTACCATTTACCCGATTGATGAATGGCATATGCACCTTTTCCCAGTGCCATTGCAGCTACACCATAGTCCTGTGATACGACAATATCTCCTTTATGGCAGATACTGATCAGTTTATAATCTACTGCATCTGCTCCTGCCCCTACTACAATCACTTCGCTATAATTAGAATACAAAATATGATTCGTATCACACAGCAATGTAGTTGGAATATTATATTTCTCTGCTATTGTCTCGATAATACCTACTACCGGACATGCATCTGCATCTACAAATATCTGCACTGGTGCCTCTCCATTTCTTTTTGAGATAAAATCCTCTGCATGTTGTCTGATTCTCTCCAGTCTCGCCTCCCGGCTCGGTCGTTGCTCCTGCTACGCAGGGTCGTCCACTGGACGGCCGCAACCTTTTTCGTTTATGTAATCAATATCTTTCTGCTTTAGATGGAAACTGCTTCGGAACTTGGAATTATCTAGTCGTTCAAATAATTGCTTATACCATTCATCCTTCGTCATATCATCACCACAAATCGTATTGTTTCATAGTCTCTGCATTTCGATATTCATGTTTCTCATAATATCCTATCAACTTCCCCTCATCTCTGAGTGCCACCATATAAACATCTTTATTCTGTTTCTCATTGTGAAAAGTAAAAACGATATTATGACTTTCATCTACTGCAAACCAGTCCACTACCTGCTGTATTTTATCTCTTGATTCCGGATTATGACAATCTAACAGACTTCTTCCAATAAGTTTATCGCCACCTCGCTTCGCATAACTGATAACAGCTGCCGGATTCATGTAAATAATCTCATGTTTAAGATTGCATATAACAACAGATGCCCTGTCCTGATCAACAATACTTTTATAAAAGCTGACATAAGATTTAAACTTAATCACCTTTTCATTATCCATCCTCTTTTGAAGTTGTGGTTTCTTTCTTCGATAATAATCGTATATTTCTCCATCTGGTATCCAGATTTGTGCCTCATTTATCTTATCAAGTACAGCTTCAACAATCTGTTCATCTGCCAGCGAATCAGGTGCTTTATCATGTTCTGTTACATACTTTTTGTATTCTTCATACACCCAGCCTGTAATCTTATCCTTCTGTTTCATCTTGAGATTACTAAACTTCTTGTTCATCTGTAAAAGCTGACCATCTATCTTTTTATGTATTTTTTTCTTCTTATTTTTCGCCATTTTATGTTATCCTTAGAACTTCACTACTTCCGTTTCATGTGTAAATGATGAAAATGTAGCTGTCGCATTCTTAAAATAGAACACCTCTGTATTTCCATCATCTGCTGAGTACATATTCTGTAAAGATGGATAAGCATCAAGCATAGACTGTCTTGCTTCTCTTCTATCATCTTCTACAAGTTCTCCTGCCTTAACTGTTTATCTGATACTTATAATGAATTACAACTATTTTCAGTATAGCATATATTGCTTTATTAAGTATCAATAATTTACCTTATGAGAAGGTTGGAAAGAGCGAGCCGGTATGTATTGCAGATGATGTGCCGTTTGAAATTCCGGAGAGTTGGGAATGCGCATGACTACCAAGTTTTTTTCTGGCTTGTTCAAGCATATCCATGCTGTAATCAATACAAGTAATATGTGCATTTTTCAGAGAACTCCTTACCCTCCAAATTTAATTTTAATTCTAAAAGCTTAAAACTATCGTTCTCTAATCTTCCTGACATTACGATTCATGAGGTGTCTTCCAATATGTCTATAAGCAAATGCTTTAAAGGCTGAAATTTCTTGATGATGTTCCTTCAACAGTTCATCTGGACAATCATAAACACCAAAATCCTGATTGATTCCCTCGCTCTGAATATAAGTATTGTTCCTATCAAACTCAATAATGAGATTTCTGAAATCCTTGACTGCTACTCCATAACCGCAAAATGCACCTGTACATTCCGAATTTTGTTCCTGTAACTTCTTTATGTAGGTTTTATCCAAAATGAAAGCTTCCAGTTCGTACCACTGATTTTCGAAATTAATTTCTACCCAGCTATGGAAAATGCTTTTTGGAGCATTACGGTAAACAAACCCGGTCATAGCCCCTTTCTGCAATCTTTTATCAATCGTAAAACCATGTACTCTGCATGGAATATTGCAGGCACGTAAAAGTGCCATAAATAAAGTTCCTTTTGTATTACATTGTCCATAACCATCTGCAAGTACTTTTGAAGCTGAAATTCCGTCATCAATATTATATCCAAATAAAACATCATCTCTTACATAGTTGTAGATTGCCTTAATCCTTTCAAATTCACCCATTTCCTTCCATTTCATATTTTGAATAAGTTTTTGAATTGCCGGATTAGAAAAATCAACCATTCGTGTTTCCCTAAGATACTTATCTTTCATTTCCTATCACCTTTCCCATAGGTTTTCTCACAACACAATGCATTCGCATACCTTTACGAATTTCAAATTTTTCTACTTTTAATCCTGCTTTTTTGCAACATTTTATGACCACATCTCTTGTTGGCACCTGGACATCTCCATGTCCGCATATGTTTGCCAACGGCATTTCCAATGTATTCATTAGCCATACTAATACTTTATTGTCACTGGTTACATCTCTAAGAACCAGTCTTCCATTTGGGCGAAGACATCTCTTCACACTGTCAAAAAATGCCTGTGGATTCGGATAATGATGGAAACTCATAGAACAAATAATTGCATCAAATAAATCGTTTTCAAAAGGAAAGTTCTCACAGTCTCCTACAACAAATGTTGCATTTGAAATATTTTTCTTTTTTGCCTGTTCAATCATAGCCGGAGTCAGATCCAGTCCTGTATAATGTCGGTCTGGATATTTTTCTGCTAATAAAGAAATCATCGGAGCGGGTCCGCAGCCTGCATCCAATAAATCTCTAAATGGCTCCTTATCTAATTCTTCCAGAATATCCGGATAATCCTTCTTGCACATTTCGTAAACGCCAGCATGGTTACTTTCATATCTTCCTGCTGCTTTTGTAAACTCTTTAATTGACAATTTTTTATATTCTTCATTTTTCATGCTTTTTTCTCCAATCACTGTACCTTTTTCTCCTTGCATCCGCATTTCTTCATTTTTTTCATATAAGCATAAAACTGCTTATGCAATTCCCTCATTTCATCTGGTGCCTTCATAGCATGTTGATACATAAATTTATCTCCAAAACTGCTTCCAAATGTAACTACCAGCATATTTGCTAAAAATGGCAAGGGTAAAAAGCAAAAAATATTCATTTTCCAAGGTGACAGTTTACCCTTTTGTTTTCGCAAAAAATTAAAATTTCTTTTCAGCCTTTCTGCTGTTTTCCTCATGATTTTCCATTCTTTTTCTACTTTCTCCGGATCGTCATTACTGCTCCAATCGGTTCAACGACTCCTGAAAGTACACCTCCCAGAAATGCCTTTCTCTTACTTTCACTCTCTGCCCTAAGCGGCAAGGATATAATCGCTCCTTCCGGAAAATTCTGGATAGCAATTCCAAGTGATAAAGCAAGTGCACGTTGCAGTAACTTGCTAAGTGTTTTTCTCATAAAAAACACGCATGCTGCACCTAGCGTTGTTCCAACAAATGGAATCAATATACCTTCAAAAACATTCATTAGCATTATGTATTCCTTTCTGTATAGTCAAAGGTACTTTCCCATCGTTCTGTTGTTAGTTTTAACTAACCGCCATGTATAAAAGAAACCGTGCAAAAAGCAAACTGTAATTTTACACGGTTTTCCTTATGTTTAAGTATATCACTTACGAAATCATATAACAATATAATTCTTTTAACAATTTATAAAACCTGATATGTAATGACTTTTGTCAAGAGGTAAATTGAGAAAAATCACCACAAATTTATTAAATTTTACCTGGAGAACCCATGAAAGGGCTTCAGACGTATCAGTCCCCGGCTTTGACCACTCTGATATACGTGGATTCGGATTGTTCCTTACCGACAGGTCAATGGTCCGCCGTGAGCTCTACCGTCTAACAGCGTGGATCACAGGCGAACCTGTGCCAACATAGGTTTATCGTAGATAGCTCGAACCTTGAAAGATGCTAAAACCCTTTCAGGGATTCTCCAGTTAATTGTTGTCTGCTTCGCTGTAAGCAGCACACAGATGCTTACAGCAAAGGACACCGCCTATCCTGTTGGCAGACAGGATAGGCATTTTTATTTCCGCTTGTTTCTCTTATCGAGAAAGGCAAGCAACGCTACAATCAAGCTACCAAAGGACATCAGCAATGCTAATATCCCAATGAAAATCGAAATGATCTCATAAGCCGTCATCGGCGCCACGTCTACGCTCCGGTCGGCGCTAAACAAGCGTCCCCCAGACGCTTAACGCCCTGTCATGGGTACTTTCCTTAGATAGTATCCCAACATAAGAACTAATGCTTCTGCAAGGATAAATAAAAATTATTGATTATCCCTCTACGTCGCAAAATACTATTTAGCATCGGTTACAATCGGAAAGTTCATTTCAACAATAAACTCTTTTTTTTCTATTTTTGCTTCAATCTCTCCATCCATCCGACTAACCAACTCCTTTGCAATAGATAGTCCCAATCCAGTAGATGTTTTACTTCTGGCAGCATCTGCTTTGTAAAATCTCTCAAACACATGATCTATATTAATCTGTTCCGGATATGTAACCTGATTGCTAATTCTAAGCACTGCCTGATTTTGATTACGCTCCAACTCAATACTAATCTTCTTTTCTCCATGATCCAGCCCATTTTTTATTACATTTTGGATAACACGGCGAAACCCTTGCCTGTTTCCATGTATATACAACTGTTCTTCCGTAATCTGAATATCAGGCTGAATTTCCATTCTTACCCAGTCATCATAGTATGAAAAAACAGTTTCTTTCATTATCCGGTTAATACAGCAAGGCGTCAATTCCAAATTATAAGATTCGTTTTTTAACTTTGTAAATGTAAAAAGTTCTTCCAGCATTTCATTCAGACTATGAATTCTTTCGTGGATAATGCCTAGATAACGTTTCTGATCCTCCACATTTTCACATTCTTCCATAAGCTGGAAATATCCATCCAGAGATGTCAATGGGGTTCGAATATCATGAGAAAGATTTGTATAAGTATCCGCAATCAGAGTTTCTTTCTCCTGATAATGCTGCTTCTCTTTTCTCCGCAGTTCCAGAAGTTCATTCAACCTGTCTGAAAGCGTTCCTATTCCTCCCATATCAAATTCACGATTAATCAACATGTTACTGTCATGTTTCATCAAAAACGCCAATTGGCGGCAGATGTCTTTCACCTGCTGCTGGTATTTCCACATAATAATAAATTGTAAAATAATAATTCCTGCTAATATCCCAATTACGATATACATCCGTTAAATATCCCTCTTTTGAAAAACAACGCTACTAACAGATATCATTATAACAATGAACACCATTGCTACACCGAATGCTGCCAAGCACTCATTTCCACTTGGATTCATAGGAAGCAGTGATAATTTTCCAGTTATCGTATACTTATAAATCTGGAAATTCTGAATTCCTATTTTTTGAATAGCACTATTGACCACTCCATACACAATGGTCATTACATTCATAGTAAGACAGACAGCAATGACCATGCTGATTACATTATTTTTCAAAATAATTGCAATCGCCATACAAATCAGCACAAGTGCATAATGAAGAACCAGCTCCGCCACAAAATAAGATAAAATCGCCTTTGTATTTCCCCATTCCAATTCCCCGAAAACAATACAGTTCGCCGCTGCCTGAAATAAGAATGCCCCGGTCATTGTCAGTACCGTAAAGACAGACAATGCAATTGACCTGGAAAAAATCAAAGATCCCCTATTTCCAACCTGACCTCCAATATTTTTAATATAGCCGCTGCTGATATCCGCTGTTGAAAACAGAACAGCAAAAATCACCAGAAACAGTGCATAAAATTTCCCCTGTGAGTTTGCAAAGAAGATGTCAAATACCGTAACCTTTTCTCCCGGTTCTGTAGGCAGCATCACCATCATTCCCACATTCATATTTTCCGCAGTTGGTTCAGCAATCTGCTCCTGCTGCACAGCATCCTCTTCATTTAATGAATCATAATCTGTCTTACATAAAGATGTTGTAATCAGTAATGCCACAGCCAGTACAATCCAGATTACATACAGACTTTTTGTTCGGAACATCCGGTATAAATCCATTTTTATCATATTAAGCATGGTCTGTACCTCCCGTCAGATTCAGAAAATAAGTCTCCAGTTCTTCACTGGTAATGGATATCCCTTTTACTGGAATTCCCGATTTTGCAAGTTCCATATTCAAAACTGCACTTTCATTCAATCGTTCAAAAATATGAATATGTTCTTTATCTGTTACTTGAAAGTTGGTAAATCCCATAGAATCCAGCACAGGAATCGCCAGTTTCGGATGATCCAATGTCAACTCCATACGTTCACTGCATCTCCTCATTAATTCTTCTCTTGTAATTTCCTGTAGGAGACTTCCATTATGAATAATTCCATAATCTGTAGCAATCTTAGATAATTCCTCCAGAATATGACTGGAAATACATATTGTCATATTCCGTTCTTTCCGAAGTCTCTGAATCGTATCACGGATTTCTGCAATTCCCTGTGGATCCAAGCCATTAATCGGTTCGTCAAGGACTAACAAATCTGGTTCTCCAACCAATGCAAGACCTATTCCCAACCTCTGCTTCATTCCAAGGGAAAAATGCTTTGTTTGTTTCTTTCCCACATCCTCCAGACCTACTATTCTCAATATTTCTTCAATATAACCTGTCTTCTTTATTCCAAACAACTTACATTTAATATTCAAATTTTCATATGCGGTCATATTTCCATAAAGCCCCGGTGCCTCAATCAGACATCCTACCCGAGATCGAACATTTTGCAGATCCTTTCCTTTGTATCCGAACATCTCGATTTCTCCACAAGTCGGCTTTGAAAGTCCACTGATCATCTTTAGGCAAGTTGTCTTCCCAGCCCCATTCCGACCGATAAAGCCATAAATAGCACCTTTTTTAATATGCATATCGACACTGTCCACAGCTTTATGGTGTCCATATTGCTTAGTCAAATTTCTTGTTTCCAATAACATTTCGCTCAAGTTTTTCATCTCCTTTTTCTTATCTGCATTTATCATAAAGGAATAATCCTAATCAAACGCAAATAAATAGTAAAAAAAGAGTAAAGATTATAGATGAAGACGATAACCGATTCCCCAGACGGTTTCAATATATTCCTCAGATGTAACTGTTTTTATCTTTTTACGAATATTGCTTATATGTACATCCAGAGTTTTTGTTTCACCCATATATGGTTCGTCCCACGCATATTCAAAAATGTCCTCTTTACTGAAAACCTGCTTCGGATTTCTGAGCAGTAATTCTAAAATCGCAAACTCCTGTCTTGTTATCTTAGGAAGTATTTTTCCACCAATGCTGACCTGAAAAGTAGCTTTGTTCAATACCATCTCTCTGAACGAAAGATTAGATTCTTTTATTTCCTTTTCTTCTGTATGACGAAGCTGTACCTGAATTCTTGCCAGTACCTCTCTGATTTCAAAAGGTTTCGTTATATAATCATCAGCCCCACTAGTTAAAACCTTTACCTTTTCATCCAAGCTATCTTTCGCAGTCAAAACAATAACCGGAAGATTTCCCTTTTTCCGTATTTCCTCCAGAACTGCTTCTCCTGTAATTCCCGGCAACATCAAATCCAGCAATACCAGTGCATAGCTATGCTCCTGCATATTCAAAAGCAGCTTTGCCTCAGTTCCGGAAAACGCCTGCTCACAGGAATAGCCTGCTTTGGATAATGCTTCCTGAAGCAGATTATTGATATTTGTATCATCTTCTACAATCAGTATTTTCTGCATGATAGTTCTCTCCTCTATTTTACACTGTGAAAAAATTATTTTCTTGCATTATACGCTTTTCCCTTTTTTCCCGCAATTACTCCCCACAGATCCCCGAAATTCTCCAGTACATTTGATAAAACAAATGCCGGAAACCCGCATACAGGCTTTCGGCATTTTAGTCCGTTATTCAAACTCGCAAATAAAATCTTATCACTATACACTTTTGTATAGGGATTATGGTTCTATCTGGTTTTATATGTGTTCCACTGTCCAAAGTCCACAGACTGTACTGAACGGTGTTATCAATTTGTTATCACATCTCTGTTATCAATCAAAGATTCTCGTGATATCCTGATATCGGTTAACTACACGATAAATCTCTACATATTCGTTACCGACCTTGTAGATAATCACATAATCTTCCCATATCGCATATTTATAATCTGTCCGAAAGCTGACCCGTTTGGAGAGATCCGCCCCCATTTCAGGAAACATCTGAAGGTTTTCAAATTTACCGTAGATTTCCTTTATGGTCTTTGCTGCATATTCTTCATTATCCTCAGCAATGTAATCCCGGATGTTCTTCAAATCCTTTGCAACAATCGGATTGATCCGCAGTTTTAACATCTTATTCCCCCACAAGTGCTTTCAATTCATCCAAATCCAGCCAGCCTTCTCCGTCTTTCACTGCTTCTTCAGCTTCCTGCAGCTTCATCAGAAGCTTTTTCTCTGCTCGGTCACGCTCATAATCTTCAATATCCATGACAACGAAACGTCCTCTGCCATTCTTGGTCAGATATACCGGTTCTCCTTTATGACAGTTTTTCAGGACTTCATTATAATTTCTCAAATCAGATACTGGTAAAATATTTGCCATATTCTTTCAGCTCCTTCCTTTGATTTAAATTGTTTCTGCTACTTCTATTATACACAAAAAGCTGTAAAATTCAACGTAGATTTTTACAGCTTTTATTTTATCATTTCTATATATTTTTATCGCAATCTATTTCAAATATTGAGAAAAAATCGCCTCCAATTCTTTATTTCCTTTCAAAAATTCATACTCTTCTTTATTTTCAATTTCTGTAGCTAATGCACGAACAAAATTATTTCCAACGCCTGAAAAAGATTTTCCCTGTACTGTATCCGCATATCTGTAATATAAAGGTGATTCCACCATCTTCCATGGCTTCTGTGACTCCATCAGCACTTCTTTTATCAACTGAATACATTTTTCTACATCCTTTCGATACACGGCAATCAATAGATGTGGTACTACTTTACCGTAATCCCACAGACCAAATAACGATACCATATGTTCTGTGATTTCGGCAATCTCCTCTGCTTTACAATGATTTCCGGTTTCTTCTTCCATTTCTATCAACTTATACAGATAGTTTTGTATATTCGTAACTGTCTGCATCAGTTTTCCCTCTAAAAAGAACGCTGCAATATCTGTCCCTTCCTGGTGTGCTAATACATTCGTTTTCATAATTGTGCCATCTATCACAGTATCTGGAATTTTATCCAAAAAGATATTTGCTTCTTTATATTTTTCCATTTGTATATATTTGGCCGCAAGCATAAAAATACTGGAAATCCTTACCTTTTCATTCGGACTTTCAGCAGTTCGTTCTAGCCATTCAACAATCACATTATTGCATTCCAACTTTTTCTCATCATCGACATCGGATAAAGTTAGCGCCGCATTTAGAACAGTAGCAATTGAATAAATCAACGAATCACAATGAGGATATTCCTTTATTTTATTTTTTCCCATCTCAAAAGCTTTTATAAAGCTATCCAATGAAACTTCCGAAAGCTCATTCACAAATTGTCCAATCTCTTTTTCTGTCAATTCTTCACGAAATGAAAATAGTTCATTCATATCAATTTTTAATAATCGAGCAATTGCCGGAAGTAATGATATATCTGGATATGTGTTTCCTTTTTCCCATTTATTTACCGCAGGAGTAGAAACGTCCAAATAATCCGCCACCTGTTCTTGTGTTAATCCCGCAGTTTTCCGATAGTTTTTTATCTTCTCACCAATTTGCATTGTTCCTACCTCCTGTTTATATTCTCATTATAGTATTTCTAATATGTGTTTACAATTGAGCCCTCGTTTAATTATGGCTTCGATTTCTTAACTACCGGTTAAAATCCGCGAGAAAAATGCTCTATTTTATAGTTCTACAAATCAAAATATCCTTAAATTTAATTAATTCAAGAATAAGTGCATCAGTACTCCAATTAAGAAGCAAATCATCGCTGTAACACCCGCACTGATAATAACCTTTAATATATTTTGATAAGGACGTTTTCCCACTTCAACTGCCTTATGAAGTTCATCCAATTTTTTTCCCTCCGTAAATGCAACAATTTCCTTATAGGTTTGTATATCATTTTTCTTTTTTAGTTTTTCAACCTTTAACGCCCAGTACTGTGTAATAATAAATAAAATCCCAAACGGAATATACGCATACCTTCCGAGCCACATAAACAAAGGTACTGCCGATATAATCAACACGGCCAAATGAACTGTATAGATGGAACCATAATAATTAAACTTTTTAATTTCTTGCTCGCTAATAATTTCTTTCATTTTCTCTATATCTCCTTTAATTAATTGATCGAGAGATACATTAAACAATGAACTAAGAAGTAACAAGCTATGAATATCAGGATAACTCTTTTCGTTTTCCCAATTAGAAATTGTCTGTCTTGTTACATATACCTTTTCTGCCAATTCCTCCTGTGATAGATGAAGCTCTGTTCGGTATTTTTTTATCTGTATACTCAGCTCCATATAATTTCCTCCCTTCGCAAGTAATTTGTTCTCTTGATCTGAGCCAAGAATAATCATTTTTTCATTATCTGTCTATCAAAGATATTTTACTTAACGAAAAACACAATGTCAAAAGAGTTTTACACTACAAAACTCATACCTTTTCAGCAATTTTTATTTTCATCTTTGTAAAGAGCAGCCTTTCGACTCACATATATACCCTCTCTTTCAAGAACTGTTTCCGCAGCATTCCATATTTACCATAGGTCGGTTCTTCCTCATTCACTGCCAGATCCGGCAGGTAATAATCTCCATGCAGTGTATAGCTTAATCCATTACTTTCATCATAAATGTGCTTTTTCATTGTCTTATCTCTCCATTCCTCTGTTTTTTGTTTTATTTTTCTTACGCTGTTGATTCTCCATCTCACTCTTTCGGGCACCCCAGGCCAGTCTTTCGTGAATACTTCCTTGAGGCATTTGCTCCATTTGTCTTTTGCGTTGTGGAAGAACGGGAAAACCGACAGGAACAGCGTACACAGAAACGCAATCTGCACAGGGAAAATATCTCACAGAAAAAACAGGAATTGCAGAAAGCACAGGAAGCAAAACAGACAGTTCATGCGAATGGATCAGCGACAGCCGGAGCTACCAGAAGCCATGAACGCCCTGTTGCCACACCTGTTCCAAAACCTGCACAGACCGATACGGTCAAAACACCGGATATGAAACGTCCTGCTACTTCTCCTGTGATAAAAAATGCAGAAGTCAAGGCTGGAAAAGAAACTGTCCGAACCAATATCAGACAGGAACAGCAGGTCAAAGCTGTTGCCAGAGCGAATCAGCCAAACGTAGCGGAATCCAACAGTAATCATAAGGAATCTACGGTACAGAAAACACAGGTCAATGGAAAATCTGCCCGTAAAACTGTTACGAAACATTCAGAGAAAGGACGGAAGAAATGAGATTAAAGCGTATCCTTATCATAGGTACGATATTTCCTGTCCTTTTCTCCATCGTCCTCTTTTTCGGGATACTGATTTCCGGCGAAGATGACGACAGTTCAAACAGCTATTCGCCTGTCTATTCTGGCATGAACCTGTCAGCCGATGTCCTCAAACATCAGCCGATGGTAGAAAGATACGCCAGAGAAAACGGTATCTCGGAGTATGTGAACGTCCTGCTTGCCATCATACAGGTGGAAAGTGGCGGTACGGCTACCGATGTCATGCAGTCCAGCGAAAGTCTTGAACTACCGCCAAACTCATTAAGTACAGAAGAATCCATTAAGCAGGGGTGTAAATATTTTGCGTCCCTGCTTTCTTACTGTAAAGCCAAAGGCATGAATGACATTAACGTGGTCATACAGTCTTATAACTATGGTGGTGGCTATGCAGACTATATGGCGAAGAACGGGAAAAAGCACAGCTTCAATCTTGCAGAGAATTTCGCAAAGAATAAATCCGGCGGTACAAAAGTGACCTATACGAACCCGATAGCGGTTAGTAAAAATGGTGGCTGGCATTATAACTACGGGAATATGTTCTATGTGGAGCTGGTCAACCAATATCTGACTGTGAAGCAATTTAGCAACGAAACGGTACAGGCGGTTATGAATGAAGCGTTGAAGTATCAAGGCTGGAAATATGTCTATGGTGGCAGTAATCCAAACACTTCTTTTGACTGTTCTGGTCTTACTCAATGGTGCTACGGAAAAGCCGGAATCAGCCTGCCACGAACCGCACAGGCACAGTATGACGCAACCCAGCATATCTCGTTGTCACAGGCACAGGCTGGCGATTTGGTCTTTTTCCATTCCACTTACAATACCAGCGACTATGTTACCCATGTAGGAATCTATGTGGGAAACCATCAGATGTATCATGCCGGAAATCCAATCGGCTATACCGATTTGACCTCTGCCTACTGGCAACAGCACATCATTTGTGCCGGAAGAATTAAGCAATAGAAAGGACTTGAAATATGTTTAAGAAGAAAGAAAAAACAGAGAAAGCACCTACGAATAAGAAAGTGCGTATCATGAAAGTCGGGACACATAAAAAATCTGTCCTGTTGTTGTGGGCGGTGCTTCTGGCAAGCACCAGTTTTGGTGTGTATAAGAACTTTACCGCCATTGACACCCACACGGTACATGAAAAAGAAATCATTCAGTTAAGATTGAACGATACCAACGGTATTGAAAATTTCGTCAAGAACTTTGCGAAAGCTTACTACTCATGGGATACCAGCAAGGAAGCCATTGAAGCAAGGACAACAGAAATCAGTAAATACCTTACCAAAGAATTACAGGACTTGAACGCTGATACCATCAGAACGGACATACCAACCAGTGTTACGGTTACAAATGTGCTGGTCTGGAATATAAAGCAGTCTGGAACGGACGATTTTACCGTTGCCTACGAAGTAGATCAGCAGGTAAAAGAGGGAGAACAGACACAGGCAGTCACAGAAAACTACACCGTGACTGTTCATGTGGATAAGGACGGTGCAATGGTCATTACCCAGAATCCTACCCTTGCTCCGGCAGTGCAGAAATCAAAGTATGAGCCGAAAGCACAGGAAGCAGATGTCAGTGTCAGCTCCGATACTGTCAAGGACGCTACCGCTTTCTTGGAAACATTCTTTAAGCTGTACCCGACAGCTACGGAAAAAGAACTTGCTTATTATGTTAAAGATGGTGTGCTTGCTCCTGTATCCGGCGATTATGTATTTTCGGAGCTGGTAAATCCTGTTTTTACCAAAGATGGCGATAATCTTAAGGTCAGTGTGTCTATGAAGTATCTGGATAACAAGTCGAAAATGACACAAATCTCACAGTATGAGCTTGTGCTTCATAAGGACGATAACTGGAAGATTGTAGAATAAATGTTACAGCAGAATAGTATGGTAATTGTTTATCCAATCTATACTATTCTGCTTACAATTAGATTGACAAAATAAGAATCCCTCTCATATAATTGGTTGCAATGGTATTGAGGAAATACAACCTTAAATGTATAATGGGAAAGTAGCATTGCAGGAATGAGGTAGGCTAATGAATAAAATATTGATTATTGAAGATGATTTAGAAATAAATGCGTTATTGGCTGATTTTCTAAAAGAAAAAGGATATGTTGTGCATTGCCAATATGATGGACTTCATGTTCTGGATTTTTTGAATAAAGAAAAAATTGATTTGATTATACTTGATATTATGCTTCCTTATCGGAGTGGTGATATTATTTTATCTGATGTACGCAAGAAATTTACGATACCTGTTATTATTATTTCAGCGAAAGAAACTACACAAAATAAAATCGACTTGCTTCGTCTGGGAGCAGACGATTATATCACAAAACCTTTTGATATGGAAGAAGTGCTTGCCAGAATTGAAAGTAATCTGCGAAGAGTACAATTTCAAAATAGCCAGACAAAATGTTTGCAACATAACAATCTGACTTTAGACCTAGAGAAAAATACAGCATTTTTGAATGGAATAGAATTATCCTTAACCGCTAAAGAATTTGGCATTTTAGAATTGTTGATGAAATATCCAGATAAAGTATTTTCAAAATCGAATCTTTTTCAAAGTGTTTGGGATACAGAATATATTGCTGAAGATAATACACTTAATGTTCATATCAGTAATTTACGCAATAAATTAAAAGCGATATGCTCTGATACAGAATTTATTGATACTGTTTGGGGCATTGGCTACCGCCTACATAAAGCTAAGGATTAAACGTTCCTTAGCTTTATTATTTTTTTAACTTTTCTCATTACGATTTAAGAAATTCTTTAAAATTGCCCGTTATACTGGTTTAAGTAAAGGAGGTTTGGGATATGAGTTCAATTATTTTAGAAGCAAAGTCTTTAACCAAAGAATATAAACAAACATTAGCATTAGACCACATAAATTTACAAATAAAAAAAGGGAAAATTTATGGATTTATTGGTCAAAACGGAGCAGGTAAGACTACTTTTTTAAGATTAGTCACAGGGCTTGCGTTTCCAACAAGTGGTACACTTTCTTTATGGGGAAATTCTGGAACAGAAGAATTGCAGAAACAGCGTAAACGAATTGGAAGTATGATTGAAACGCCTGCTCTATTCCCGTCAATGACTGCCTATCAAAATATGGAAGTACAGCGTATTCAACGAGGCATACCAGATAAATCAGTTATTAAAAGGACATTCGATATGGTTGGATTGCAAGATACAGGTAAAAAGAGTGTCCGCAATTTTTCATTAGGTATGCGTCAACGATTGGGGATAGCGATTGCACTTTTAAATACACCAGAACTATTGATTTTAGACGAGCCTATCAATGGTCTTGACCCTGCTGGAATTGTAGAAATCAGAAATTTATTAAAAATTTTGAATAAAGAATATGGTATGACCATTTTGGTTTCAAGCCATATCTTAGAAGAATTGTATCAAACAGCATCAGAATTTATTCTGATTGACCATGGAAAAATTATAGAAGAGATTTCTGATTATGAATTAAATGAACGGTGTAAACGACATATAGCAATTAAAACAACAGATGTTCAGAAAACGGTTCTGGTTTTGGAAGAGAATCTTCATACAGATAACTTTAAACTAATGCCAGATGGCATAATTCGTTTGTATGATTATTTGAATGATTTAGAGACAGTTGCGTCTGCTTTGGCAGAATCGCACATTCTTGTAACAGGACTTTCTGTATCTGGCGATACTTTGGAGGACTATTTTTTGAGCAAAATAGGAGGAACAAAAGATGTCAAATCTCCTAAAAACTGAGTTATATAAGTTGTTTCACAGTTGGTATTTTTGGGGAATTGGAATATTCAATCTCCTTTTAAGTAGCATATTGCTGTTAGATAGTAAAGAACGCTCTTCAAACTTAATTATGGCATCATTATACAATATTCCGTTACTCTATTTTTTGAGTATAGTGTTTATAGCATTGTTCATTGGAAGTGATTTTAGTGGAAGAACTTTAAATACTTATATTACTGCCGGACATAAAAGAAGTTCTATATTTAGAGTAAAGTTAATTGTATCTCAAATAGGTTGTATTATCATTCTGGTATTTCCATTATTTGTACATGGAATTATTAGTCAATTTTATATTGGAGAAAAACTTTTTTGGAATGATAGCACATATACTATGGTTTTACTAACTCTGTTTGCCATGATAACACTGTGTGCATTACCGATGTTTTTTGCTTTTATTTTTCGTGATATGGGGAAAACACTGACAGTTTCAATGGTTTTATTTTTTGTTATGATTTTTTTGCTGAACAGTGAATCTGCACAAATAATCAGCAGAATAATACCAATGGGACAACTTAGGTTAATTTCATTGCAAAAGGTCTATTCGACAAACTTTTGCTTGTTTGTAGATTTTTTATGGAATTTTATTTTATATTTCATTGCAGGTAGTACTTTTTTACATACAGACTTGAAATAACCGGAGGTGTTTTTTATGGATAAATTATTAAAACTGGAAAAATATCAGTTGTTACATAATTCTATTTACTGGTGTGGTATGATTGGAATATTTATTTTAGGATTTTTTACAGCAGATACTTATGTTACAGAGGTCATGGGACCGACAGAAGAAATTGCTTCTTCTCTTGCTGATATTTTTAATGGAATGGTGTATGATTCTACGTTTCTTCTTATCATCATGTCGGCTATACTTGCATTGATTTTAGGACAGGAATTTTCTAAGAGAACAATAAACTTAGAGATCAGTGCTGGACATTCCAGAAAACAAATTTTTACAAGTAAAATAATATCGTATTTAATTGCTTTTAATCTTATGGCTCTTGTCTATCCAGTTTCAGGATGCATAAGGGAATTTGGACGCTTTGGTGTTGCAGACGTTGGAATGTTTTTTTACAATATTATAAAAGCAATCATTTATTCTTGTCTGCTTAATAGTGCGATATTTCTAATTGCAATACTTATTTGTTGCTATTTACAAGATGCTGTAAAAGCAACCTCGGTTACAGCAATTATTATTTTTGGTCTTAGCTTATATCTTGGCTATGGAATGATGTTGAGATTACCAGTCGGTTTTTTACCTACTTATCAAATCAGAATCGTTGTCAGCATGAAAACCTTTTTTCAACCGATAGCTATTTTAGTAGGATGTATATGGTCTGGTATATTGGTATTGCTTTCGTGGATAAAATTTTGTAAATGTGATTTTAAATAGGTGGAGAAAATGTCTAACATAGAATGGATTTTAATTATCATAACAATATTTTTAGTAATACTGCTATTTCGATATATTCAATTAAAAAAACAAATCCGTAATCTTGCGGATCAAGTTAATGAATTGAATTCTGGAAATTCACAGCAGATGTTAGACATTTCGTTGATTGATAAAGATTTAGAAAGACTGGCTGGTATATTGAATCAATATAATATCAGACAACGACAGGCTGTTGCAGGCGTATTACGCAATGAAGAGTATTTAAAAGAATCTGTTGCTAATATATCACATGATTTGCGTACACCTCTTACAGTCATTCTTGGTCATTTACAATTATTGCAAAAAGAAAATTGGGAATCCAGTCAAGCACAGCGTGTAAAAGTGATTTTTAGCAAAGCCGAAAAAATGAAAGAATTGGTAGAAACATTCTATGACCTTTCTATTTTGGAGGAACAGCAGACAGTTCCAGAAAAAGAAAAGTTTAATATATCTAATATGTTAATAAATTTAATTACGGAAAATGCCGTTGCATTAGAAAAGGAGAATATTTTACCCGAAATAAATCTCCCAGATTATTCAATATACGTATATTCTGATAAAAATATGGTAGAACGAATTTTACAAAATCTGTTGACAAATGCAATTAAGTATTCTGTTGGAACGATAAAAATAACACTTATGGAGAAAGAAAATAATAATATTATATTTACCATTGAAAATCCAATGAGTGACAGTTCAGAAATTGATTGCAATCGACTTTTTGACCGTTTTTATACAGGCGATAAATCAAGACATAATGGAAGTACAGGATTGGGACTTGCGGTAGTAAAAACACTTGTTGCCATTCTTGGCGGAAATATTGTTGCAAAAGTACATGCCAATAGCCTTATTATTACTCTTGAATTATAAAGTATTGAAGATACATTCGTATGATAATTCATTGAAGAGTGGACATCAAAATGTAAAGTCCATAGTTTGTAAAGTCCAGTTACAAACTATTGGCTTTTTTCATTACTGTGTAACAAGTAAATTTACGATAAAGAAATAAGGATAGTCGGCTCTTATTTGTTGCCTGCGGAGCAGATCAACAAATAAATGTTGAAGAATCTGTATAGGAAAACAGAGAAAACAAGAAGCAAATCACTTCTTATTCTCTCTGCTGTTCAAGATACCGTCAATCGCACCTTGAATGATTTTTAATTCATTATCACTCAATAAATCAAGTGACGAATCTATCTGACGGCGGGCTGTGTTTTTCTCAACATTCTTCGCTGGATAGAAATACTCGTCAACAGATATATTGAACATTGTAACTAAATCATGGAATAACTGAAAGCTAGGGTGTTTTCCGATATTTTCAATATCTGCGATATGACGTTCTCCGTAAAAAACTTTATCGCCTAAATCATTTCTGGAAAGCCCTGCTTTCTCTCTGGCTTCTCTGATTGCCAGTCCTAAAGGACGAAAATCAAAGCTATGTGTATCTTTCTTTTTTCTCATTTTTAATCACCTAGCATGAGTTTATACTTCATGTTGTGCGATTAGAATGTATTAAAAACTCATATATCAGATGTTTTAAAAACAGTCTATTTGTTATTGATGCAAATAGGCTGTTTTCATATTTACAAAAAATTTTTTCTGCAACAAATCACACCCTGCCGTACAGATATGGTGCGGAAAGAGGGATACATACTTTTCACTTTATAGAGAAAGGGGGTGTGATTTTGAAACCATCAGACTTCCAAAAGACAATACAGTGTCAGTTTGACTGTAAGCTCAAAAAGGTTGTGAAAGGCATTGTCCGTAACTACCGCAAGGAATTAGCCAGACGACAGGCAAAGGAAGTATCCTTTTGTGAGCTTCCAGAGATTGTTGTTGAGAAATTGATTGTATGGGACGATTACGAAAGTGAATATACAACATTCGATGTGTGCGGTACAAAAATCCGTGTACTTGACGAAGAACTTGCAGAAGCACTGAAACAGTTGCCGAAGCAGAGCCGGAACATTGTATTGATGTTTTTTTCTTGGATATGAGCGATTCGGAGATAGGCGAAAAGCTGAACATCAACCGAAGCACATCATACAGGCACAGAAGAAATTCACTTGAAGAAATCAAAAAGCAGTTAAAGGAGAAGAAAACAAATGAAAAATAAGCAACACACACTTCCATCATTTTTTCTCATATCATCAGCCGTGGACGGTAACGAAAACGCCATAGAAAAGCTGTTGTTATTCTATGAAGCCTACATATCAAAATGCTGTTTACGCCCGTTTTACGATGAATACGGCAACGTATACATTGTGGTTGATATGGAATTAAAGGGGCGTATCAGAGAAGCCCTTTTGAAAATGATATGTGAATTTGAAATAGACGAACATTAAGTAATATTTGAGCGGAGCATGATTTAATAAACTCCCCTCTTTCCTGTTCCGCTTTTTCTTATCATTCTGTATCAGTCCATTTGTAAAAATGAATTGATACAGGCTGACAAGAGCCTAACAGTTCTTTGACAAGTGAATAAAGCAGTCAGATACGTTTGTGCTTGCAGTGAGCCATCAGAGGTTGTACGCCGTGACTTTTCCAATCGGGAGATAGCGATTCATGCAATGATCTGGGAGCGACCGTTGGAAAAGTCGTTCTGCCATGACCTGCAACACAGGATAATGATACACCCGTATGACACGGTTCAGCCCACAGGAATGGGAATGGTTGAGATACCAGCGGAGCTTGCCGAAGCCGTCTGATTGCTTATAAAACTATCTAACAACGATTTTGCAAGAAAAAATCATCTTAATAGAGCTTTTTTGCTCATCATTTGATATACTGATAGACAAGATATTGAGATTTCCTTATCTGGTCTATGGAAAGGAGGATTATGATTACCGTAACAAAAAAAGACCTCATAGCACTAGGTTATGGGACTTCTTTCTCAGCAGACATCATAAGAAAAGCAAAAAAACTTATGATTGAAAAAGGGCATACTTATTACCAATCCCGTAAATTGGACAGAGTACCCAAAGAAGCCATGGAAGAATTATTAGGGATTACATTATCAGACACAAACGATTGATTGTACTTCTTGCATATCATGTAAGGAGTGAAATCATGGCAAAAGACCCTATTAAGAAAGCAGATAACGGAACTTATTATTTCAGAGCTAATTTAGGCTACAATCCCATTACCGGAAAACAGATACAGAAATACCGAAGTGGATTCAGAACGAAAAAAGAAGCAAAGGAAGAATATTCAAAACTGGTGTTAGCTTCTACCGAAGAATTAACAACAAAAAAAGATGGCGTTTCTTTTCAGCAATTTATAGAAGAAACCTACCTGCCATGGTATAAAACACAGGTAAAAGAAAGCACTTATCTTAATCGTGCTACTACCATCAAGAAACATTTTTCCTATTTCTACAAAATGGAAACAGACGAAATCGAACCTATCCATGTTCAAAACTGGCAGTTGAAACTTGCAAAAGATTTTAGTCCTAATTACATTCGTATCGTACAGGGAATGCTTTCTATTGCATTCGACAGAGCTATTGTTCTTGGAATTGCGAAGAAAAATCCCTCTCGTATGATAGGCAATATCAAAAGCAAGAAAACCAAAGTTGATTTCTGGACATTAGAAGAATTTCAAAAGGTTATTTCCTTACTCTGTAAGAAAGACTATTATGAACATTATCTGTTTATATCGTTCTGGTTATTATTTATGACTGGTATGCGAATTGGCGAAGCGTCAGCATTACATTGGTCAGACATAGATTTTGAAACAGGCTTGCTTAGCATTACCAAAACATTATATTACCGAACAATGACGGACTATAAATTCGTTGAGCCGAAAACACAGGCAAGTATCCGTACTATTTATATTGATTCAGATACACTCAATGAGCTAAAGGCTTGGCAAAGTGTTCAGCAACAGGTTCTTCCCGATTGTCCACTTGTACTAAGTTATAACGGAACTCCAACCAGTAAAACAACGCTTCCCAGAGCTTTGGAAAAGTTGTCAAATTTAGCAGGTGTTCATCGTATTAAAATTCATGCCTTGCGACATTCACACGCTTCATTGCTTATCAGCATGGGCGAAAATCCTTTACTTATCAAGGAACGTTTAGGACATGAAAAAATACAGACAACACTCGGCACTTATGGTCATCTGTATCCAAATACGAATCTTGAAGTTGCTAAAAAACTGACTGGAATATTACAAGTACAATCTGCTACTGAAAGCATTGCTAATTATACCAGCAATCAACATACAGCAATCTATCACAGAACAGTTGAAGAAAAATAATGCAATGAAAATGCAATCCTATAAAGGAAAAGCTGTAAAACCCTTGTAAACAAAGGCTTTACAGCTTAGCTCCAACTATTCAAACTCCAGACAGACAGTACGGAGTATTAACGCATATAGACGATTTTAAAGGCTTTTTAACCAGTTAAGAGCAACATAGCCACATAATCTAAATTTTAAAAATGCAATAAAAATGCAATGAGTGAAACGACTACTTGCTATACTTCCATCGGCTTCTTCTTGATACCAACACTATGAAAAGTCCGATTACAATTAAATATACTTTGAAAGGAAGATCACCATGAATTACAAATTAGAACTCAAACAAATCGTGGATTTTCCACGCTGTCGCATTTACCGTGACTTCATACAAACTTTAATCACTACCAAGAGCATCCGAACTACCGGGGGCTCTTTTCTTTTTTATTATCTGGTATTATGCTCCTATGCAAATTACCGCACATCCTACCGCAGGATGGAACACATTACCTATACCATTGGTCCGGGAGAGTGGATCTGCACAGTCACAGATCTTCAGGAATGGTTTCGCTGCCGTTTCCAACATCAAGCGTTGTCCATCCTTCGATTTTTTGAAGAGCAGAATTACATTACCTACTCTCTTCTCGGCAAAAACCGCCTGGTCAAATTCAAAATATCAGACTGGCCCAAAGACAATACTGTATTGGAATACAACTATCCCTGTAAAAAAGATACAGGGTTTTTCTTTTTCCCGATTGCCAAAGTTCACGAACTAATTGGCATTGGAAAATGCTCGGAAATGGATGTTCTTCTGGATCTGTGGATTCATGGAGTTTACAACGATTCCTCTGTCCAGGGATCTGATTCCGGTCCCATTGTCTATTACCGGGATAATACCGGAAATCCCCTTACCAGCTTTAATGAACTGGGTGAAAGGTGGAGTCTGTCAAAGGCATCGGTATCACGACTCTTGAAGAAACTGGAGGAAAAAGAATACATTACACTTATCTCATTTACAGGAAAACACGGAAGCGTAATTTATCTCAACAATTACCTGTCCGTGATGTTTAATATCAGCGACGTTATGATTGACAAGGAGGAGATCGCTATGAAGATGCAATTACCAATCCATGTACCTGAAGAAATCACTATTGAGGATTCTGCTTCTGTTAGCGTTTCAGAAACTGTCACAGACTCACAAATCACCGTTACAAAAAATGATTCCTGCGTTCCAGATTCACACATGAAATTTATCGTGCAAAAAGTCGCAGAACTATTGGATTCACAAGGGATTCCATGTTGCCACTGCTCCAAAACCCGCTATATATTATCTCCATTATCAGCCTGCAAAGATATATTTAATACATTTACTCTAAATATTATCTGTCCCTACGGAAATGCCGCTTATCGGTTTGAGTTGTCCGTAAGTCCGGGGGATGAGTCTGCCCAAAAGATGCCTGCCGTGGCAGAGCCTTCTGCACTGAAAGGGGGGGAATAGACATGGCAAACCGCAATACACAGGGATTTCCTTCACCCGAAGAAGATCCACGTTTTCACGACACCTATCAGTTTTTACGCAGATACCGGGATGCAACCTACAGCCTGAAGGTAGTCGTACACCAGATGGAGCACCAGTTTAAGCTCCAATACGACAATGACATCGACAAATTTCTGGACTCCATCTATGCTGCCGGGGCTGATCTTACCGGAAGCGACATCGAACAACGGGCAAAAAGTATTGCCAGAAGCAACCAGATGCTGAAGCTTTTGGAATCATCCATCGATCTCCTCCGGAACAATCACAAGCATGGGGAACAGTATTACTGGATTCTTTACTACGCTTTTCTCTCTCCACAGGAAATGAAAAATACAGATGAGATATTGGATAAGCTGGCTCACCACATCACCAATATTTCCTACCGCACCTATTACCGGAAACGCAGGGCTGCGATTGAAGCACTCAGTACCATCCTTTGGGGATTTACTGCAAAAGAGACATTGGATACGCTCAACAAGTTCTTTCCAGAGTAATACATATCGCCTATCTTCTCGGCTTTTCGTAATATCATAAAAATGTTATACTAAAAAATGCAAAATATATATTGACTCTCACGGAACGTCATAGCGTACAGTTATCTTATCAGGAACAGGAGGTCAGCAACTATGAGGACAGTCAAAGAAATATCAGGACTTACAGGTATCAGCGTTCGCACGCTTCACTATTACGATGAAATCGGGCTTTTAAAACCAACACAAAAAAGTGATGCGGGATACCGGCTTTATGACGATAGGGCATTGGAAATATTACAGCAGATTCTGTTTTTCCGTGAGTTTGACATTCCTTTGAAAGAAATCAAAGCTGTTCTGGAGAATCCTGCTCTTGAAAGGAACCAGATCTTGCAAATGCAGAGAAAAATGTTGGTAGCAAAGAAAGAACGTATGGAACATCTGATTGCCAGCATTGATGATATCCTGAAAGGAGAGAATAAAATGGATTTTGCGATTTTTAGTAAAACGGAAGTTGAAGAAATGTTCCAAACTATGTTTGAACATATGCCTGACAATATGAAAGAACTTGCTGTAAAAGAGTTTGGAAGCATTGAAGAATGGAAAAAGCATTATATTAAGACCGTTTCATCAGAAGAAATGCAGAAAGGCTATGCTAAAGTTGTTGAGTGGTATGGAGGAAAAGAGCAATTCCTGTCTGTTGCCAACAATCCTATTAGCAAAGAGGCTGCAGAAAGTTACAACCAACAATTTGACAATCTTTTATACAAATTAGCAGCTAAAAAAGTATGTTCACCAGATTCTTCTGAAGTAAGAGAACTTGTTTCCGAATACGGTTTTCTTATGAAACAACTTTCACAGATAAAGAAAGAACACGGTCTGATGGTTGCACAGGCTCAATATTACCGTAATGAAAAAATCAAACCTATGATAGATGAAAAATACGGCAATGGTACAGCCGAATTCTTCGCACAAGCTTTCGAAGCATTTTATAAAGACAAGTAATCATTAGAACTACACAAAAGCACAACAATACACCATGCAGGGAATCAAAATGGTTTCCTGCTTTTTTTATGCCAACCAGTGAAAATGGCACAGAAATGACCTGCTTCTGCGATTGAAGCGTAAAATTACCCATGCTACAATAGGTATTGCTTATAGTTTTCCTTATTTCCAGCACCCATAGATGGTGCTTTTTTGTACCTGTAAATTCAATCGCTGACAGCAGGTTCTATGTACTTTGTACGTACACTATACTTACAATACCAAACGTATTCTGTACGTACAGCCATATGTATAAAGTTTCCTATTATATATAGAAGGGAGTCAATCATGAAAACAAGGAACGAAATCTATCAAGGAGAGGGAGCCAAGCTCTTACGGTTCATTACCACTTACCATACTCTGAGGTATGACCAGGTTTTACAACTTTTCTCCCGACATGAGCAGTCTATCAAGTCATTGATTACCAGCCTCATCAAACAAGGGCGCATCATTTACGATAAAGAGCATGACCTTCTTTGTGACAGCCAGCAGTCTGCTGAGAATCCTGACTATGCTATAATTACATGCTTCTGGGTACTGCTGGATTTTAAGAAAGGTGTTGTATACCACACCAGTGGCGAATTTCCAATCAAGCTCAATTTCTTTTCGCAAGATGAACAATACGAAATCATCTATATCGGTGAAGAACAGGAGGCTCTGATCAATCATGTGATGGAAAGTATCCCATCAAATGGTTCCAAACGCCTGATTGTCTTAGAATCCGAAAGCCAGGCTGCCAAAATCACCATTGATGATGTAGCCGCTTACTGCCTTGTAAATGAATCCGGTGCTGTCAGTTACTACATGAGAAAGTAGGTTATTATGACGCAAAATACACCAACCATTTACCAGCGGCTTGAAAAACTGGAAGGGGAGCTGCAAAAACTGACGAATACCGTTTACGCTCTGAAGGTCACTGATATCCAGAATTATGATAAAAATTTTGAGGAACTGAGCGTCAGTGCTGCTCTTCGGGCGGAGCGGATTGCCTGCCAGATGCGTAACCTTGTCTGTCCGGCTCTCTCCCCAAATCAAGCAGCTTATCTTCCCAAAGCGGCAGATGCACAGGGAATGCGGATTGCAGAACAGCAGGGGATTCTCACCATTACGCTTCCCGGACTGCTTCCGAAACGAAGAGTCCACACAAACACTGCATTTCTCCATGAACCGCTTAATTATATGCTTCGGGAGTATGTAAAACAAAATGCCCTGCCCCTCTATCGTGACTGCGTGATATGTTTCAGTCAAATATATGACAGGGAACTTCCTCAAAGACGTATCCGGGATTATGACAATCTGGAGTTTAAACAGATTCTGGATACACTTTGTACTTATGTTCTGACAGATGACAGCGGCTTTTTCTGTGATTCCTACTACACGACACAGCTTGGCTTAAAGGACTGTACACTGGTATCGGTTATGGAAAAAGCTGACTTTCCGAAATGGCTGCAGAACCAGAAAAATCATCACGAAAGCATGTCGGAAAATCTCCTGACTTCTCAGGCAGAAATCAGACATCGGTAAGAACCACCGCAGGGAACTTTGTTTTCTTGCTTTTTTTATCTCCAAACCACCGGAGATTTACCCAAGTATAGGCTTGCATGGGTAAGAACTGAATTGAGGTGATGCTTATTTGATAAGACCTGACACTACGAAATACCGCTTACTGGAAATGATAGGGATGTGCGGGGAATTTCCCGCAGACCAGCTAAACAGACTCATCCCAAGTGCCTCCTATGCGGAAAAACTCATTACGGATTTGAAGGCGGAACACCTCATCCGTACCCACTACCGGGATGCTCTCAGAGGCTACCGTCTTACAAAAGCTGCGAAAGAGATGCTGTTATCTGTCTCGCCACTACGCTTCCAGTGCTATCTGACCGGCAATACCGAGACGAACCTCATCCGAAGTGAAGTATCCCGACGTATCCGCTTACATCAGAAAGCCGAAACGTATCTGACACTCCTTCATGCCGGGATTCCCTTTTATCCGGATGTAAAACCTGACATCTTCTGTAATCACCGCGAAGCTGGTTCCATCGGTATGCGAAGCCTTCCTCTTTTTTACGCTTCCAGAGAAATTAAGGAATTGGGCCCGGAGACCACGAAGATTAGGAACTCCCGCAGCATGGGCATCCTGATGGCACCGCAATGTGTCTATGTCCTTTATAACACGAGAAACGGAGTCCTGAAATGGGAATATCGAACGGAAGTCCGCTTAAACGCCTTCCTGCAGCATTACCTGCAAGGCTACCCTTACAACGGACATCCACAGATCCGGGCAATCATGACCGGAACCGACATGGAAATGGCTTTCCGGCTGTTTACCAGTACCGGGGGCTACAAAAAGAGCCTGTTTATGCTGGACACCTCCTTCGAGCATTTCCACTACCTTCCCAATACTCCGGAAGGGGAAGTGCTTTTAAAACTGCTGGTTCACCCTGAGATCATGGAAAAGCTGGACAACCTCCTGCTGTCCGATCTGGGCTGCCGCAGCGATTCAATTCCACTGGAACATGATGCCACGGATGCTTCCGGGAACCCCACCCTTCTTGCTTATGATTTTGACATGCAGCGAATCAACCGGTTCAATACCGGCTTAAATGTATACGGCAGATCCGGGAACCTGATCTGTTTCGATTTTCAGATTCCGGTCCTGAAAAAATACTTAACTGCCACAATCCATTTCTCCAGTATTGACCTTTGCAAATTCAAAAGGGGGTTTTTACATGAACCGTAAATGGTGGAAGCTCATTTATATGCTTCCGATTACCTTCTGCACCCTCTATGCAGGAGGCTATGTTGCTCAATTTATCCGCAACTATCAGACCTGGGAATCTGCCGGCAATTTTGCCGGAAACGGAACTGCCCCGCAGATCCCCTCCCCGAACCCGCTCGCCTGTCTGGATGCCCTGACTGCTTTCCCGTACAATCTGTATGGGATTTTTCTATGTCTGGCAGCTTTTGGACTCCTGACCTTCCTTCTCATGCGTATGGGATTTGACCGAAACGGGGAAATAACAGACCGGGACCGGAACCTGAATTATTCCACAAAGGGAACCTATGGGACTTCCGGTTTTATGACTTTGGAGGAAATGCATCAGGTACTGGAGCTTACGAATGATGTCAAGAAACACAAGGGAACCATTCTTGGAAAACTGAACGGAAAAGCCGTTTGTCTCCCGAAGGATACCCGCATGAACCGGAATATTGCCGTTTACGGTGCCAGCGGTTCCATGAAAAGCCGGGCCTTTGCACGCAACATGATCTTCCAGTGTGTTGCCCGCGGGGAAAGCCTCATCATCACCGATCCAAAATCGGAATTGTACGAAAGTACAGCCACTTACCTTGAGAATGCCGGATATATCGTGAAATCCTTTAATCTTGTAAACCCGGAAAACTCGGATAGTTGGAATTGTCTGGGTGAAATTGGCGGACAGGAAACCATGGCACAGGTATTTGCTGATGTCATCATCCAGAATACCGGTTCTGCCAAAGGCGATCACTTCTGGGACAATGCCGAGATGAACTTATTAAAAGCTCTGATTCTCTATGTGGATCAGGGATTCCCACCGGAGGCAAAGAATATCGGACAGGTATACAAACTCCTGACCATGAGTTCGGAAAAAGAACTGAACAGCCTCTTTGACCTGCTTCCGGTCTCCCATCCGGCAAAAGTCCCCTACTGCATCTATAAGCAGGCAAGTGACACGGTACGTTCCGGCGTCATCATCGGACTCGGTTCCAGACTTCAGGTATTCCAGAACAAGCTGATCCGCCAGATCACTTCCTATGATGAGATCAACCTGACGCTGCCGGGAAAAGAAAAATGTGCATACTTCTGCATCACTTCGGATCAAGACAGCACTTTTGATTTTCTTTCTTCCCTGTTTATGACCTTCGTATTTATCAAACTGGTCCGTTATGCAGACACCTATGGGGAAGATGGAAAACTGCCGGTTCCGGTACATATCCTGGCTGATGAGCTGGCGAATACGGGAGCAATCCTATCGCTCAACAAAAAGATTTCCGTGATCCGAAGTCGAAACCTCAGTATTTCCTGCATTTTCCAAAACCTGCCTCAGATGCAGAACCGGTATCCCTTAAACCAATGGCAGGAAATCATCGGGAACTGCGTGCGCCCAGAAGTCGCCAGCGCATTATAAATTCGGCGGCGTGGTATTTATGGAATACTGCCTTTAGAAAGCAGTAG
>ENA-OWON01000213-OWON01000213.1-gut-metagenome-genome-assembly--contig:-NODE-213-length-33022-cov-5.382395_pt1 | contig 33022 bp, 24 predicted proteins | sample MGYA00248257_ERZ651798 | MGnify/ENA primary metagenome ERZ651798 (study PRJEB26908, sample SAMEA4031708) | gut metagenome | biome: gut; feature: normal infant; material: stool | place: China | collected 2015... | reverse complement strand
AGGCGTTCTTTGCATATTGCAAAATACAGAAACGAGCAGAAGTCCGCTCGTTTCCATATTGTTACCTATATAATATAGGCAAACGCCCAACTTCTTGATTTTCAATCAAAGCCCAATTTAGAGTGAGTTAGGTTTTTTAACTTTTTAGCCTATTTTTTATCTTTTTTACGCCTAAACGGCTCAAAACAGGGGCTTTTAAATCTTCTTCTTATAGCAGCGATGACGGCGATGCTGTTCGCTCTCCAGATACTGCCACTGACTCTGAACACCGGTATTGGTCTCCATCTGCGGCATTGCCTCAGCCCATTTAAAGCCATAACGGCGATACTGCTCTATCAGATCGGCAAAAATAAGCGCGTTGGCTCCCTTCTTGCGATATTCAGGAAGAACACCAATCAAGAGCAAATCCACCGTATCCGTCTTGTGCCACTTCAGAACCTTCAGCACCTTCAGCCAACCCGTAGGGAAAAGCCTGCCATCGCCTATCTCGCGCAGCGCATCGGTAAACGAAGGGAAGGAAACACCAAAGGCTACCAGCTTGTTGCCAGCGTTGCCATCTACCACACCCGTTACCAGGTTCAAGTCAGCCTTCTTGATATAAGTATTTACATATTCATCTATCTGCTTCTCCGTAAGCTGCTGGAAATCATAGAGATTCTTGTAAGTCTCGTTCACGATTTCGAACACCTTCCTGCCCATTCCTCCCGAGGTCAGTTCCTGGCGGGTGAACTTATGAACATGCAGATTATATCGGCTCTCTATCATCTGGGCAGTCTTGGCAAACTTAGCCGGCGTCACTTCCGGAATCCTGATGCGGTACTCCAGCCAGTCGTTATCCTTCTCATAGAGCGGATAACTCTCCATATGCGTCTTGTAATAAGGATAATTGTAATTGATATACATCGTAGACTTCCGGTCGAAGCCCTCGATGAGCAAGCCTTCACGGTCCATATCCGTAAATCCGAGCGGACCTACGCATTCGTTCATTCCCTTGCTCTTGCCCCAGTTTTCTACCGCGCGCAACAAGGCACAGGAAACCGCTACATTATCCACGAAATCGAACCAGCCGAAGCGAACCTGCTTCTTGTTCCACTCTTCGTTGGCACGATGGTTGATAATGGCAGCAATTCTACCTACGATACGAGCCTCGCTGTCAACCGCCAGGAAGTATTGAGCCTCGCAGAATTCGAAGGCAGGATTCTTCTTTGGGTCCAGCGTATTCATCTCGTCGAAACGCAAAAAAGGAATGGCAAACTTATGGCCTCTGTAGAGATCATAATGAAACTGAATAAAGGTTTTCAACCCCTTTTATGTTGTTACCGGTATGATTCTTATCTCATCATTCATTAGTAATCCGTTTTGTATATATATTCAATTGCGGTGCAAAAATACGATAATTTTATGAATAATGCAACTCTTTTCTTATAAATTTATAAAAGTTGGTTCATAATTGTCCAACTTTGTGGATATTTATGTACCTTTGCAGGTTGAAATGCCCCAAAAGAGCATCATAAAGTTATGAAGAAAGAGAAAAGAGACAACTATACGTTCCTCACTCATGCCCCTGTGCATCATGTGATTTTCACGATGGCCATACCAACGATTATCAGTATGCTGTCGACGAGTTTGTACAATCTCGCCGACACCTATTTCGTGGGCAGCATCAACACGCAGAGTGTGGCAGCGGTAGGCGTTTCCTTTGCAGCAATGGCTGTGATTCAGGCGATTGGTTTCTTGTTTGGCCATGGTGCAGGCAATTATGTTTCGCGACAGTTGGGCGCCAAACATACGGAACAGGCACAGAAGATGGCAGCCACGGGCTTTGTGCTGAGTTTTCTTACCGGTCTCCTCATCGCCATTCTGGGTCATGTGTTCCTCACTCCGCTCTGCCTTCTGATGGGTTCTACGCCCACCATTCTTCCTTATACAGAACGCTATCTGGGCATTATCCTGCTGGGTGCTCCCTTTATGACCACCTCGCTTACGCTGAATAACCTGATGCGCTTCCAGGGCAATGCGATGTATGCGATGAAGGGCATCATGTCGGGTGTGCTGCTCAATCTGATTCTGGCTCCTCTGCTCATTCTCTACTTCCAGCTGGGCATTACCGGAGCCGCCGTAGCCACCCTCATCAGCCAGTGTTTCGGCTGCGCCATGCTCTTCTGGATGACGCATAAAGGCGAGAACATCCGCATCCGTCTCAGCAATTTCACCCCTACCCGCGCCTTTGCCAAGGAGATTATCTTCGGCGGAACCCCTTCGCTGTCAAGACAGGGACTGGGAAGTATCGCTACGCTGATGCTCAATGTGGCAGCAGGTGCGTTTGGCGATGCAGCCATTGCGGGCATGAGCATCGTTACCCGCATCTCCTTCTTCACCTATGCGATGGTCATCGGTCTGGGTCAGGGATTCCAGCCGCTCTGCGGATTCTGCTACGGCGCCAAACTCTATGGGCGCGTAAGAGAAGCCTTCTATTTCTGCATCAAATGCGGCACGGTTTTCCTCAGCGTCTGTGCCATTCTCGGCTTCATCTTCTCAACTTCCATCATCAGTATCTTCCGCGATGATGCAGAGGTTGTAGCCGTAGGTTCGGCAGCTTTGAGATGGCAGGTGCTCAGTTTTCCGCTCGTAGCCAGCATCGTGCTCACCAACATGCTGATGCAGACCATCCGCAAACCGGTGAGAGCCAACATCGTAGCGTCAGCACGCAGCGGACTTTTCTTCATTCCGCTCATCTTCATCCTGCCCTATTTCTTCGGACTGCTGGGCGTGGAGATGTGTCAGATGTGGGCAGATTGCTGCTCGTTTGCCGTTGCGGTTCCGATAGCCTGGAGCGCTTTCAGGGATATGAGAAGAGAGCAGATGGAACTTGGGAAAAGCCACTAGAAGATACTAGAAGATAAGAGAAAATACTTGAGATAAGAGAAATGGAGAAAACTTATTACATAGGATTGGACGTTGGCTCTACGACAGCCAAAATAGCCGTTATCGACAGCGATAACCGGGTAATTTACTCAAAATACGAACGCCACAACGCTCGTGTCAACGAACTTGTGTCGCAATATTTCGATGAGATTTTAGCCATTACCGGCGATGCAGAGGCAAGAATCTGCGTAACGGGAAGCGTAGGAATGGCTACTGCCGAACAGCTCCAGGCGGAGTTTGTACAGGAGGTGGTGGCTGCATCGGTCTATGCCCGTACTGCCCATCCTGAGGCGAAGGCGCTCATCGATATTGGTGGCGAGGACGCGAAGGTTATCTTCTTCAAGGAAAACGGAAATATGGAACTGCGCATGAACGGCAACTGTGCCGGCGGAACAGGCGCTTTCATAGACCAGATGAGTGTGCTGATGGGCGTAGAAAACCAGAAGATGAGCGAGTTGGCGATGAAGGCAGAGCACGTTTATCCGATGGCTGCCCGCTGCGGCGTATTCGCTAAGACCGACATCCAGAACCTGATGGCGCGCAATCTGCCCGAAGCCGATATTGCAGCCAGCATCTTCCATTCCATCGCCGTACAGACGGTGGTTACGCTTTCTCACGGCATCAGCTTCGAGGCTCCTATCCTGCTCTGCGGCGGTCCGCTGACCTTTCTTCCGGCTCTCCGCAAGGCTTTCTGCGATTATCTCCATCTCTCTCCAAACGATTTCATCGTATCAGAAAACAGCAATCTCATTCCGGCTCTGGGCTGTGCTTACCGGGCTAAATCGGCTGATTCTGCTGCCTCAGTATCTGTTCTCAGAAGCCGGATGAAAAAAGAAATACAAACGGAATGGACCAGCAGTCTGCTGCCTCTGTTCAAGAATGAGAAAGAGCACCAGGAATGGCTCAAATCAAAAACGAAATTCGCTACCGAAACCCAACCGCTGAATAAAGGGAAACAGCAGGTTGTGATTGGTATTGACTCGGGCTCTACTACGACGAAGATTGTTGCGGTAAGGGTGAATGCGGAGACGCCTACGCGAGATATTGTCTTTACCAATTACCGCCTGAACCTGGGAAATCCGATCAAGGCAGTAGCGGATGGACTGAACGCCCTGAAGCAGGAAGCTGCATTGCGAGGCGCTGAACTGGAAATCGTAGGGTCCTGCTCTACAGGCTACGGCGAAGAACTCATCAAGGCGGCTTTCGGCCTCGACAGCGGCATTATCGAAACAATGGCGCACGAAAGAGCAGCTGCCTCACTCATGCCTGACGTGAGTTTTATCCTGGACATCGGCGGACAGGACATGAAGGCAATCTTCGTTGAGAAAGGGGCTGTGGTGCGCATGGAACTGAACGAGGCGTGCAGTTCGGGCTGCGGAACATTCATCCAGACCTTTGCCAACAATATGGGTTATTCTGTAGGCGATTTTGCCCAACTCGCCTGCCAGTCGAAGGCTCCCTGCGACCTGGGAACCCGCTGCACCGTCTTCATGAACTCGAAGGTGAAACAGGTGCTCAGAGAGGGCGCATCTGTAGCTGATATTTCTGCCGGAATCTCTTATTCGGTCATCAAGAACTGTCTTTATAAGGTATTGAAACTCCATGGTAATGAGAACCTTGGAGGCAAAATCGTTGTGCAGGGTGGTACGATGAGAAACGATGCGGTGGTAAGAGCATTTGAGTTGCTCACCCATACTGAAGTGGCACGAAGCAACATGCCGGAACTGATGGGCGCCTACGGCTGTGCCCTTCATGCGGCGGCAGATTACAAACATCGCACATCTGCAGAAGATACGCACCCTGCCTCATCAAGATCCATCGATGATCTCCAGAATCTGGCTCATTATGAAACCAAACAGCTGCAATGCAAAGGCTGCGAAAACCATTGTTATGTTTCCCGCTACACCTTTGCCGGCGGCAACCGATTCTACTCCGGAAACAAGTGCGAGCGTGTGTTCGACAACAAGGGAGCAAACGGGATAAAAGGCAAAAATATTTACGAACACAAATATAGTTTACTCTTTGATAGAGAGATAGTTAATACACCTGACGTTGTAAAAAACAACGTCAAAGTAGGCATTCCTCGCATCCTCAACATGTACGAGGAATATCCGTTCTGGAATGCGCTGCTCCGGGCAGCCGGATTGGGCGTGATTCTCTCTTCCGATTCCACTTTCAGCCAGTATGAAGGAGCCTTGAATACGGTGATGAGCGACAATATCTGCTTCCCGGCTAAACTGGCTCACAGTCATCTGAAGGAACTCAACGAGAACCCGAAGGTAGACCGCATCCTCATGCCATACGTGGTTTATGAACATAATGACGACCCGAAGAATACGCTGAACAGCTTCAACTGTCCTGTCGTTTCGGGCTACAGCGATGTCATCAAGTCGGTCATCAAGCTGAAGAAACCAATCGATACGCCCGTCATCAACTTTGCCCAGCCTAAGGCGCTGGAAAAACAGATTACCGATTATCTCAAGCAACTGGGAGTAAGCAAGAAGACTGCCCATAAAGCGCTGAGAGAGGCCCTCTATGCTCAGGCAGTATATGCAGCTGAGATTAAGAAACAGGGCTGGGAGATTTTGAAAAATGAAGAAACAGAGGCTCAAAAAACGGACGAAACCAAAACTCAGAAGCAGAACAAGGGACTTACGATTCTGCTGGCTGGCCGTCCTTATCATACAGACCCGCTGATTCAGCACAAGCTGAGCGAGATGATAGCCAATCTGGGAGTCAACGTCATCAGCGAAGACATCGCCCGGGGTAATCTCTTTGCAGATTTCAAAGACTTCAATCTGGAGGACCTGGCGACAGAAAGAAATGAGGCAGCATTAGCCAGCCAAGACAACAACGAAGCATACAACTGTCAGCCAGAGACTTATCTCGTGAAGCAATGGGCGTATATGAACCGCATTCTGAAGGCAGCGCAATGGGCAGCCGAACAGGGCGATGAGGTTCATTTCGTCCAGATGACCAGCTTCGGCTGCGGTCCTGACAGTTTTATCCAGGACGAGATTCGCGACATCATGAAGCGTCACAACAAGCCTTTCACGCTGCTGAAGATAGATGATGTGAGCAATATCGGTTCCCTGAAGCTCCGTGTCCGCTCGCTGATAGAAAGCCTGAAGGGAGTAAAGGAAGTGAAGAGTGAAGAACGAAGAGTGAAAAATTCAACAGCTGAAGAAATTCAACATTCAACACTCAACATTCAACATTTACAACAGACCAAGGTATTCACCAAGCAGGATATTCATCGCAAGATTCTCGCTCCTTTCATGACCGAATACCTCACCCCTATCATTCCGCCTATCCTGAAACTGATAGGCTATGATGTAGAGGTACTTCCGATGAGCGATGAGGTAAGCGCCGAACTCGGCTTGAAGTTTGCCAACAACGAAGTCTGCTATCCGGCAACCCTCATCGTCGGCGACATCATCAAAGCCTTGAAATCAGGCAGATACGACCTGAATAATACGGCGGTAGTGATGAGTCAGACAGGCGGTCAGTGTCGCGCAACCAACTACGCCGGTCTCATCAAACGTGCGATGATTTCCAACGGATTCCAGGACATTCCGCTGCTCACGCTCGGTGTAACAGCCTCAACAGGCGAAGCATCAGGCTCAACAGACGACAAGCAAGACTACAACGAGCAGGACGGCTTCAATGTGCCTTGGCTGAAATACAGTCAGATTATCGTTACCGCCATTTTCTATGGCGATGCAATCAACGAGATGTACAACGCCTGCATCGTAAGAGAGCGTAAACCGGGCATTGCCAGAGAGTTGCGCGATAAATACATGCAGCTGATAGACGGACCTATCGCCCAGAATTCAGCCAAAGGACTCATCCGACTCCTGGAACAGGCAGCCGAAGAATTCAACCAGATGACCCTTGACAGAACGTTGCCGAAGGTAGGAATCGTAGGCGAAATCTTCCTGAAGTTCAATCCTTTCGCCCACCAGTTCCTGGAGCAGAACATCATTTCGCGCGGCATTGAGGTGGTTCCGCCTCTGCTTGCCCCTTTCTTCCTGCAGGAATTTGTGAACGTGGAGATACAGAAACACATGCGGCTGAGTTGCACCAAAGTGCCCGATTTCATCATCAAGGGCGCTTATCAGGCGCTGATAGGCAGAAGATTGCGCCAGGTAAACAAGGCAGCCGGCAAGTTCCGCTACTTCCGTCCGTTCACCAACATCTATGATGATGCGAAGGACGTACAGGGACTGGTTTCGCTCGCAGCCCAGTTTGGCGAAGGCTGGCTTCTGCCTGCCGACATCGTAGGTTACATCCGTGATGGCGTGAACAACATCATCTCGCTCCAGCCTTTCGGCTGCATCGCTAACCACGTGATTTCCAAGGGCATCGAGAAACGTCTCCACGACCGTTTCCCTACACTCAACCTCGTATCGCTCGACTTCGATTCCGGTGTTTCAGAGGTAAACGTCACCAACCGACTGCTCCTCTTCCTGGACAGCATCGCAAAATAAGACAAGCCAGGCCCATGTACGGTAAAACACCGTACATGGGTCTTTCCGTCTTTCATCCCTCAAAAAATCACTCTAAAAAATACAAAAAACCGTAGCTATTTCTTTGTCATTCAAGAAAATAATCGTATCTTTGCACTCAAATTTTATTGAGACATTAAGAAAATGAGTAAAGATACATTAACTCATCAGCTGACAGAGACCATCGAGGAGCTTTCGAGCGCCGAATCTTTGAAGGGTCTCTTCCATCAGCATCGAGACGGGAATCCACTTCCTTCGGGCAAGGCGCTCGAAGAAATCATCAGTTTGTCCCGTTCTATCCTCTTTCCGGGATATTTCGGCAATTCTTCGGTAAATATCTCAACCATCAAATATCACATTGGAGTAAGAGTAGAGAAACTCTATGAGATGCTGTCAGAGCAAATTCTCGCCGGTCTCTGCTTCGCCAACGACTGCGAAACGGAAACCCAGGCTGAACTGCAGCACCAGCGTGCCAAGGCAGGCGTGATTGCAGCCAAGGCAATCATGGAATTCCCGAGACTGCGCAAGATTCTGGCTACCGATGTAGAGGCTGCCTACGAGGGCGACCCGGCTGCCATGAGCCACGGAGAAATCATCTCCTGCTACCCGGTCATCAAGGCGATTACCAACTACCGCATCGCTCACGTGCTGCACGAACTGGGAGTGCCGCTCATTCCGAGAATGATGACCGAACTGGCGCATTCGGAAACCGGTATTGATATTAACCCGGAGGCTACCATCGGCAAGCACTTCACCATTGACCACGGTACGGGTGTGGTGATTGGAGCTACCTGCATCATCGGCGACAATGTGAAACTCTACCAGGGTGTAACCCTCGGAGCCAAGAGTTTTCCTCTCGATAAGGACGGCAATCCTATCAAGGGAATCCCTCGCCACCCTATCCTCGAAAATGATGTCATCGTCTACGCCAATGCCACCATCCTCGGTCGCATCACCATCGGAGAAGGCTGCGTAGTGGGAGCCAACGTATGGGTTACCAAGGATATGAAACCGAAAACAAAGAAATATAAAAAAGAAAAACAAAGTTTATTAGATATAGAATTCAATAATGGAACAGGAATTTGAACTCATTGCCAAGACCTTCATGGGCCTCGAGCCTGTCTTGGCTGAAGAGCTCACCCAGTTGGGTGCCAATAATGTACAGATCGGTCGCCGCATGGTGTCTTTCACTGGCGACAAGGAAATGATGTATCGTGCTAACTTCCAGTTGCACACAGCCATCCGTATCTTAAAGCCTATCAAGCACTTCAAGGCTAGAAGCGCTGAAGAGGTGTATGATCAGATTCAGAAGATCAAGTGGGATGACATCTTAGACGTGAAGAAGACTTTCTCTGTTGACTCAGTAGTCTACTCAGAGGAGTTCCGCAACTCACGCTTCGTAACCTACAAGGTAAAGGATGCGATTGTTGACTGGTTCCGCGAGAAGCAGGGTACACGTCCAAATATCAGCGTATCTAACCCGGATATCCGCCTCAACATCCACATTGCAGAAGACAATGCCACCTTGAGTCTCGATTCGAGTGGTGAGAGTCTGCACCGCCGTGGCTACCGCCAGGAGCAGGTAGAGGCTCCTCTGAACGAGGTTCTCGCTGCAGGTATGATTCTGATGACTGGCTGGAAGGGCGAATGCGATTTCATCGACCCGATGTGTGGTTCAGGTACCATCGCCATCGAAGCTGCCCTCATCGCCCGCAACATCTCTCCAGGTGTATTCCGCAAGGAGTTTGCCTTCGAGAAATGGAACGATTTCGACCAGGATCTCTTCGATACGATTTATAACGACGACTCTCAGGAGCGCGAGTTCGAGCACCATATCTATGGTTACGATATTGATATGAAGGCTGTAAACACAGCTAATCTCAACGTACGTGCTGCCGGACTGAGCAAGGATATCACCATCGCCCAGCAGGACTTCAAGGACTTCACCCAGCCTGCCGAGAAGAGCATCATCGTGATGAACCCTCCATACGGTGAGCGCATCTCTACCCCTAACCTCCTGAACACCTACAAGATGATAGGTGAGCGTTTCAAGAAGGCTTTTGCCGGCAACGAGGCTTGGGTATTGAGCTACCGCGAGGAGTGCTTCGAGCAGATTGGTCTGAAACCATCTATCAAGATTCCTGTATTCAACGGAAGCTTGGAGTGCGAATTCCGCAAGTATGTGATGTTCGACGGCAAGATGAAGGACTTCCGTTCTGAAGGCGGTATTGTGAAGACTGAGCGCGAGAAGAGCGAGATGGCTCAGAAGCACCGTTTCAAGAAGGAGCGTGAATTCAAGAAGCGTGTAAGCGAGGAGACAGAAAACGAGGAGGACGATATCCGTTCTTTCAAGTTCCATACTCACCGTCTGGAAGACTTCGAGAAGAAGCGTGCTGAGTTCCATAAGGGCGGCCGTTCACGTATCGGTGGCGGTCGACGCAATGATGACGACGATGACAAGCGTGGAAGCCGTAGCTTCAAGGGCGACCGCAAGGGTGGTCGTGACTTCGGTGGCAAGCGCGACGGAAAGCGTTTCGAGAAAGGCGACAAGCGTGGTGGCTTCAAGGGCGACAAACGTGGTGGCTTCAAGGGCGACAAACGTGGTGGCCGTGATTTCGGAGGCAAGCGCGGAGGCAAGAAGAACTTCAGCGTTGACTTCGACGACGAGGATTAAAGACATATCGACCCATGCGCTGTAAAACACAACGCATGGGTGGTAAAACACGATAAAGTAAAGAATATAATGAATCTGAAGAATTCAATTTATAAATTATCTTTTGCTGCTATGATCATGATGGCTATGAATGCAACCGACTTACAGGCTCAGGGCGTGGTTCCTGCTCAGAAAGGCGAGAAAACCTTTACATTGGAAGACCTGAACTTCGGCGGCAACAACTATCGTAACATGGTGGCTAAGAACCGCTGGTGCACCTGGTGGGGCAATGAACTCGTTCGCCAGGATGTGGATGCCTGCTATCTCGTCAACAAGACGACAGGCAAGGAGACCAGACTCTTCGGCATCAATGACATCAACCAGTGGATTGCTCCTACCAAAGACATCAAGGTAAGAGCCCTCTACAATGCTATCTTCCCTTTTGCAGGCAAGAACATCGTGATGGTAAGCAACGGCAGCAAGACTTATACCGTAGACTTCAAGAAGCATAAGCTGCTGAGCGAGATGGATTTTGCTGACGGCGAGAACCTTCTGGAGGCTAACGCCCAGCAGAACGCCTTCGCCTATCTGAAGGGCAGCAACCTCTATGTGCGTACCTTCGATGTAACCAGCAACGCCCTGACAAAAGAAAAGAAATCTCACGATTTCCAGCTCTCAAAGGACGGAAGCCGCGAAATTGTTTATGGACAGAGTGTTCACCGCGATGAGTTCGGTATCAGCAAGGGAACCTTCTGGAGCCCGAACGGCGAACTGCTCGCCTTCTATCGCATGGACCAGAGTATGGTAACCGACTATCCGCAGGTCGACATCCCGGAAATCGGTTTCAATCATCCTGAAACACAGAGTTGCATTGCTACTCCTGCACCAGACAAGTATCCGATGACTGGCGAGACATCACACAAGGTAACCGTAGGCGTGTTCGACTGCATGACCGGCAAGACCGTCTATCTGAAGGCTGGCGATCCAACCGACCGCTACTTCACCAACATCGCATGGAGTCCAGACAGCAAGACCATCTATATGTTCGAACTGAACCGCGACCAGAACGACTGCCGTCTGACTGCCTACAATGCAGAAACCGGCGAGAAGACAGGCGAACTCTATCGCGAGACCGATGAGAAATATGTAGAGCCATGTCATCCTATCCAGTTCCTGCCTTGGGACAGCAGCAGTTTCATCATGCAGAGCCGCAAGGATGGCTACAACCACCTCTATCTCTGCACCCTGGGTAAGCACGGAAGCCGCATGGCAAGCAACACGGAATCGCTAGAAATCAAGCAGTTGACTTCCGGCAAATGGGAAGTAATGGAAGTGCTCGGTTTCAACAGCAAGCGCAAGAGTATCATCATCGCATCCAACGAGAAATCGCCTATCCAGAGAAACATCTTTGCCGTAGATACAAAAACAGACAAGCGTACGCTGGTAGATGATTGCGGCAAGGGATGGCACAGCGCCACTTTGAGCGAGAACGGACAGTATGTCTTCGACAACTACTCTACTCCTACCGTTCCTCGCAAGATTGCCCTCGTGAATACCGAGAACGGCAAGCGCACCGCTTACTTCACAGCCGAGAACCCTTGGAAGGGCTACAATGTGCCTGAGTACAGCTGCGGTTCCATCAAGGCAGCCGATGGCGAAACAGACCTCTACTGGAGAATGGTGAAGCCGGTAAACTTCGATCCAAACAAGAAGTATCCTACCATTATATATGTATATGGTGGACCTCATGCCCACAACGTAGATGCCCGCTGGAACTACTCTAGCCGTGGTTGGGAAACCTACATGGCAGAAAAGGGCTATCTGCTCTTCATCCTCGACAACCGTGGAAGCGAGAACCGTGGCAAGGCTTTCGAGCAGGCTACCTTCCGCCAGCTCGGACAGATTGAGATGCAAGACCAGATGAAGGGCGTGGAATATCTGAAGACGCTTCCTTACGTAGATGCTGACAAGATTGGCGTTCACGGCTGGAGCTTCGGCGGATTCATGACTATCTCGCTGATGACCAACCACCCTGATGTGTTCAAGGTAGGCGTAGCAGGCGGTCCGGTAATCGACTGGCACTGGTACGAGGTGATGTATGGCGAGCGCTATATGGACACCCCACAGACCAACCCAGAGGGTTACAGGAAGACCTCTCTGCTCTATCAGGCAAAGAACCTGAAGGGCAAGCTGCAGATTATCCAGGGCTTGAACGATGTGACTGTAGTGCCACAGCACTGCCTCACCTTCCTCAAGGCTTGCATCGCAGCAGGCACCCAGCCAGACTTCTTCGTCTATCCTGGCGAGCCTCACAACATGAGAGGTCATCAGAGCACTCATCTGCATGAGCGCATCAGCAATTATTTCTTCGATTATCTCAAGTAAATATCTAGGAGTAAACATCCCCCCGAAAAGAGGAGTTTACTTCTACATCAAATAACAAACAATAACTTACAGCAAATGAAAATTTTATTGTTAGGAGGCGGTGGCCGCGAGCACGCCTTAGCATGGAAAATCGCTCAGAGCGAGAAGTGTGAGAAACTCTTCATCGCTCCTGGTAATGCCGGTACACAGAATGTCGGCGAGAACGTAGATATCAAGGCAGACGACTTTGAGGCGCTCAAGAACTTCACAGTAGAGAATGGCGTTGATATGGTGGTAGTTGGTCCGGAAGACCCATTGGTAAAGGGTGTTTACGATGACTTCAAGAACGATTCTCGCACCCAGAACATCCCTGTCATCGGTCCATCAAAGGCTGGCGCCGTATTGGAAGGCAGCAAGGACTTCGCCAAGAAGTTCATGAAGCGCCACAACATCCCTACTGCCCAGTATGAGACTTTCGACGGCGAGCACGTAGAGGAAGGCTTGAAATTCCTGGAGACGCTGAAGGCTCCATACGTGCTGAAGGCTGACGGTTTGTGCGCCGGAAAGGGCGTTCTCATCCTCCCTACCCTGGAAGAAGCTAAGAAAGAGTTCAAGGAGATGCTCGGCGGTATGTTCGGCAACGCTTCGGCACGCGTAGTCATCGAGGAATTCCTCAGCGGCATTGAGTGCTCTGTATTCGTATTGACCGACGGCAAGAACTACAAGATTCTGCCAGAGGCTAAGGATTACAAGCGCATCGGCGAGCACGATACCGGTCTGAACACTGGCGGTATGGGTAGCGTTACCCCTGTACCATTCGCTACCAAGGAGTGGATGCAGAAGGTTGACGAGCGCATCATCCGTCCTACCATAGAAGGACTTGCTGAGGAGAACATCGACTATAAGGGATTCATCTTCTTCGGATTGATTAATGTAGAAGGCGAGCCTATGGTCATCGAGTACAACTGCCGTATGGGTGACCCTGAGACTGAGAGCGTAATGCTCCGTCTGAAGAGCGACATCGTGGATCTCTTCGAGGGTGTAGCAGCAGGCGATTTGGACAAGCGCAGCATCGAGTTTGATGAGCGTGCAGCAGTCTGCGTGATGCTCGTAAGCGGCGGTTATCCTGAGGCTTACAAGAAGGGTTATCCTATCAAGGGTATCAACGACGTGGAAGGCTCAGTGGTATTCCACTCTGGCACAGCGATGAAGGATGGCGAGGTAGTAACCAATGGTGGTCGTGTAATCTGCGTAAGCAGCTACGGCAAGGACAAGGAAGAAGCCTTGAAAAAGAGCTTTGCTGAGGCACAGAAGATCCAGTTCACCGACAAGTACTTCCGTTCTGATATCGGACAGGATCTTTAAGATGAGTTAATAGTTAATAGTTTATAATTAATAGACATTCATGCATTCTTAGATTATTCATTGATTATTTTTAGGTATGCAAGTCCATTTTATAACGGCGCAAGCCTCTATAAACTATTAACTATAAACTATAAACTAAATATAGATGTTAAGAAAGAAAACTTTTCAAAATAAAGTAGCGGCTAGCCGCTACTCTTTACCTATTACTGCAACCCTTGCCACGCTGGTTTGGGTTGCAGTAGGTTTATTGGTATCCAATATCTGGGTAGAATTTGCTTTCACAGCCATGTCTACCCTGCTGATGGTGGAACTGAACAACCGTAATGCCCTGATGCGTACCTACAGCCGAATGGTATCCTGCAGTTTTCTGGCATTAATGACGATGGCAGGACTCCCCCAACTCTCTTTAAAAAGCAGTATTGTGACGATGTGTTTCATCGCCTTTTATCTCATTATCTGGAATTGCTATCAGGATAAACGCTCAACAGGCTGGACTTTCTACGCCTTTTCCTGCATCGGTCTGGCATCGATGGTTTTCGTACAGATAGGCTATTTCATGCCTATACTGTGGATCATGATGATGGTGTTTACCCTCTCGTTTAGCGTAAAGACATTCTTTGCATCCCTGGTAGGTCTCATCGTGCCCTATTGGTTTGCAGCCGGTTATTTCTTCTATACCGACAACATACAGGGTCTGGCAGACCACTTCTGCGAATTCATCAACTACAGCGAACTCTTTGATTATTCGCAGGTTACCGACCATCAGGTACTGAACCTGAGTTTCGTTATCCTGCTCACCATCATCGGTTCCATCCACTTCATACGCACCAGCTACGGCGATAAGATACGCACCCGCATGATCTACGAAACGTTTATCATGATATCGGTTGCCTGCATCATCTTCATCGTCCTCCAGCCTCGACATATACAGGAACTGGGCGGCATCCTGATTGTGAATACAGCACCGCTTATCGCCCATTTCATCACATTCACCAGAGGTAAGTTTACCAACATCTCCTTCATTCTGCTGCTTATCATGCTGGTACTTATCATGGCTTACAACATACTCGTACCAGAGAGCATATTACTATGAGTTGGATTATCAGTTTCTTAATCGACTGGGGCTATTGGGGCATGCTTGCTGCAGCTTTTCTGGCAGGTTCTTTCTTCCCATTCAGCAGCGAGGCAGTAATGGCAGGCTTGCAGGCAGCTGGACTAGAGCCTCTCCCCCTCGTTATCTACGGTAGCATCGGCAATGTGCTTGGTTCCATGTTCAACTACGGTGTGGGCAGAATGGGTAAGATGGAATGGATAGAGAAATATCTGCATGTAAAGAAAGAGAGTCTTGACAAGGCAGAGCGATTCATGGCAGGCAGAGGAGCCTGGATGGGATTCTTCGCCTTCCTCCCACTATTGGGAAGTGCCATCACCATCGTTTTAGGCTTGACAAGAGCCAATATTCCGATTTCGATACTCAGTATCACCATCGGAAAAGTACTAAGATATGTTTTATTGGTCTATGGACTGAGTTTTATCGTTTAATTATGAAGAGATTTTTATACCTTATTATAATATGCGCCCTAATGGTTGGCTGCAAAAGCAACCAGCAAAAGGCTGGCATGGCTGAAAGAAATGCCAAGCCTACTGTAACCGTTACCATCCCTCCCTACCAATATTTCGTAGATAAGATTGCCGGAGACAAGGTAGATGTCAACGTAATGGTATCGAATGGTAACAATCCAGAAACTTACGAGCCTTATGCCCAGCAGATGATGGAACTCTCCAGGAGTGCCCTCTATCTGAAAGTAGGCAGCATCGGTTTTGAGCAGACCTGGATGAAGAAGCTGCAGGACAACGCTCCGGATATGAAAGTGATAGATACTTCCGTGGGCATCAAGCCTGCCAAGACTCCGGGTGGCAACATCGACCCACACGTATGGATGAGTTGCAGCAATGCCCGCATCATAGCCAGCAACATCCTCAAGGCGCTCTGCGAACTGGAGCCGAAGAACAAGGCATTCTTTGAGAAGAACTATCTGTCGTTGCTGAAGATCATCGACAAGCGAGACAGCATCATCAGAAAGAGTTTCAAGGATAATCCGGAGATGGTTCGCAAGTTCGTCATCTATCACCCTATCCTCACCTACTTCGCCCGCGATTACCAGCTGGAGCAGCTTGCCATAGAGGAAGAAGGCAGAGAGCCTAGTGCCTCCCAGCTGAAGAGCCTCATCCAGAGAGCAAGAAAAGAAAAGATCAAGTTCTGCCTGATACAGGCAGAATTTGCCAACCGCAACACCACAACCTTCATCAAGGAGAGCCACACCAAGCCAATGAATATCAACCCATTGCAGGGCGACTGGAACTGGGCGATGCAGGAAGCGGCAGCAGCGGTACAAGGCAAGAAAATCGTTGTTGGGAAGTAAGCTCCAGACGCCCTGAAAGGGCAGAAGTTCCTAGCCCAGGGCAACACCCTGGGTATAATAGCAGTTAACAAGGCGCCCTGTAAGGGCAAAAGCTTTGTTAAAACAACAACTAATCATAAAGTTCAATGTTCAAAGTTCAAAGTTCAAAGTTAATAGAGATAGAGCATCTTTCTGCAGGCTATGAAGGCAAGGAGGTGCTCCACGACATCAACCTCACCGTCTGCAAAGACGATTATCTTGGCATCATCGGTCCCAACGGTGGTGGCAAGACAACCCTCATGCGCCTCATCCTGGGACTGATGAAACCCACAGACGGCAGCATCCGCTTTTATAAAGACGGGGAGGAAGTAAGGGAAATCAGTATGGGATATCTGCCCCAATACAATCATCTTGACAAACAGTTCCCTATCTCCGTTTACGAAGTGGTACTCTCAGGACTCAGCAAGACCAAAAGTCTCTTTTCGAGATACACCCAGGCACAGCACCAGCAGGTACTCGACTGTCTGGAACAGATGCAGCTCACGGAGTTGAAAGACCGCCATATCGCAGCCTTGAGCGGCGGACAACTGCAGCGAGTACTTCTCGCCCGCGCCATTGTTTCCAAACCCGATGTAGTGATACTGGATGAGCCCAACACCTACATCGACCGCCGTTTCCAGAAGCAGATGTACGAGATGCTGGAACAGATCAACCGGGAGTGCGCCATCATCATCGTAAGCCATGATGTAGCCGAAGTGCTCAATAACGTAAAGCACATCGCCTGCGTAAATCATCATCTCCACTACCACGATACGGCAGATATGCCGAGAGAGAAACTGGAAGAGCATTTCTTAAATGTATAGGCTTATTATATAATAATGCCTAAAAAACAGGTGCAAAAATCCATATTATCTCATCTTTTTATTATCTTTGCAACTGGAATGTGCCTTCCTTGAAAGGCACAGAGAAAGCATTCAGAAACAGAGAAAGCATTCAGAAAGAAATATAATACATTAAAGTTTAAACAATAATGAAACAGTACAGATTAGTGGACAATATCTTCGGATGGGTCGCATTCATCATTGCGGCGTTCACTTATTGTTCCACAATTGAACCGACAGCCAGTTTCTGGGACTGTCCTGAGTTTATTACGACTGCTTACAAGCAGGAGATCGGTCACCCACCTGGGGCACCATTCTTCATGCTTTTAGGCAATTTCTTCACACATTTCGCCAGCGACACTACCCAGGTAGCCAAGATGGTAAATACGATGAGCGCCCTGCTGAGCGCCGTCTGTATCATGTTCCTCTTCTGGACCATCACCCACCTGGCTCGCCGACTCGTCATCAGCGACTGGAAAGAACTGACCACCAGCAAGCTGATTGCCATCGAGGCATCAGGTATGGTGGGCGCACTCATCTACACCTTCAGCGATACCTTCTGGTTCTCGGCTGTAGAGGGTGAAGTTTACGCCTTCTCTTCTGCCTTCACCGCCGTAGTATTCTGGCTGATATTGAAGTGGGAAGACCACGCCGACGAACCTCATAGCGACCGATGGCTCGTGCTCATCGCCTATATGACCGGTTTGAGTATCGGTGTGCACTTGCTCAACCTGCTCTGTATCCCAGCCATCGTATTGGTTTATTACTACAAGAAGGTGCCACATGCCAACCTCAAGGGTTCGCTCCTGGCGCTGTTCCTTTCATTCCTCGTAGTGGTAGCCGTACTGTATGGTGTGGTTCCAGGTATCATCACCGTAGGCGGCTGGTTCGAGCTGTTCTTTGTCAACACCCTCGGCTGTCCGTTCAATACCGGTGAAATCGTATACATCATCTGTCTCGTAGCCTCTGTCATCTGGGGCATCTACGAGACCTGTAATGCATCAGAGAAGAACGAGAAGAAGCAGAATATCGCCTTCGTTCTCGGCTTCGGCATGCTCGGCATCCCATTCTACGGATATGGCTGGACAGCCGCCATTACCGGCATCATCGTGCTGGTTATCCTCTGGTTTGTACTCGGCTACAAGCGCAAGCAGGAAGTAGTAACAGGCGTTGACGAATCTACAGGCATCGCCAAGAAGAAGATGCAGCTCCTGCCGCTCATCTCAGCACGCGTCAAGAACACAGCCTTGCTCTGCATGCTGATGCTGATGATTGGTTATTCCAGCTACGCACTCATCGTGATCCGTTCTTCTGCCAACCCTCCTATGGACCAGAACTCTCCTGAGGACATCTTTACCCTGGGAAGTTATCTGAGCCGCGACCAGTATGGCGACCGTCCTCTGTTCTATGGCCAGGCTTATACATCACAGGTAGCCCTCGAAGTAGACGGCAACATGTGCAAGCCTGTCATGAAGGAAGGCGCACCGGTTTACCAGCGCAAGGAGAAAGCTTCGGCTGATGAGAAGGACTCTTACTTCGTAGTAAGTCACAAGAATAAGTATATCTATGCCCAGAACATGCTCTTCCCTCGTATGTACAGTTCGGCTCATGCCCAGGCATACGAAGACTGGATGGGCGGTGTAGAAGGCACAGAGATTCCTTACGACCGCTGCGGAGAGAGTATGATGGTGAAGATGCCGTCACAGTTTGACAACATCCGCTTCTTCCTCTCTTACCAGTGCAACTTCATGTACTGGCGCTACTTCATGTGGAACTTTGCCGGCCGTCAGAACGACATCCAGGGCAATGGTGAGCCAGAGCACGGAAACTGGATTACCGGTTTCTCATTCATCGATGATTCACTCTATGGCGACCAGAGCAAATTGCCAGACGACCTGAAGGAGAACAAGGGCCACAATGTATTCTATTGCATGCCGCTGATTCTCGGTCTCATCGGACTTTTCTGGCAGGCTTGGTATACCCGCAAGAAGAAGGTAATGAAGAACGGCAAGGAAGAGGAAGTGCTCCTTCCTATCGGTATCCAGCAGTTCTGGATTGTATTCTTCCTGTTCTTCATGACAGGTCTTGCCATCGTCATCTACCTGAATCAGACACCTATGCAGCCACGTGAGCGTGACTATGCTTATGCCGGCTCATTCTATGCATACGCTATCTGGTGCGGTCTCGGCGTACTCGCCATCATCGACATTCTGAAGCGCAAGATGAAGCTCAGCGGTACTGCCGTAACAGCCATCGTAGCAGTCATCACACTTCTCGTACCTATCCAGATGGCATCACAGACTTGGGATGATCACGACCGCTCAAACCGTTACACCTGCCGTGACTTCGGTCAGAACTACCTGATGTCACTCCAGGAGAAGGGCAACCCTATCATCTTTACCAATGGTGATAATGATACCTTCCCACTCTGGTACAACCAGGAGGTAGAAGGCGTTGGAACAGATGCCCGCGTATGTAACCTGAGCTACCTGCAGACCGACTGGTATATCGACCAGATGATGCGTCCTGCATACAACTCACCATCAGTGCCAATCACCTGGCCACGTCTCGACTTCTGTTCAGGTACCAACGAATATGTATCTGTTGAACCTGAAGCAAAGAAGCAGATTCTCGACTTCTACAAGCAGGATCCAGAGAATGCCAAAAAGCAGTTTGGTGCCGAACCGTTCGAGCTCAAGAACATCCTGAAGAACTGGGTACGCAGCAAGAACCCTGACATGCACTTTATCCCTACAGATACCCTCTATGTCACCATCGACAAGGAGGCTGTAAAGAAGAGCGGCATGATGATGGCATCAGATTCTATTCCAGACAAGATGGTCATCTCGCTTGCCGGCAAGAGCGCACTCTACAAGGGCGATCTCATGATGCTCGAAATGCTGGCACAGTGTAACTGGACCCGTCCGCTCTACGTAGCACTCACCGTAGGCGAAGAGAACTATATGAACCTCGGTGACAACTTCGTACAGGAGGGACTTGTGAACCGTATCACTCCGTTCACCACCAACAAGCCAGGTGCCAAGAACTTCGATACAGAGAAGGCTTATCACAACATCATGACCCGATTCAAGTTCGGCAACCTGAAGCAGAAGGGACTCTACATCGACGAGACAACCATGCGTATGTGCTATACCCACCGTCGCCTGCTCGCCCAGACAGCCCTCCAGCTCATCGCCGAAGGCAAGAAACAGAAGGCTATCAACATCCTGAAGAAGGCTGATACCGAGATTCCTGCCTACAATGTTACGCTCGACTACATGAGCGGTGGCTTGGATATGGCTCGCGGCTGGCTGATGACCGGTCAGAAAGCCAAGGGTAAGGAATATATTGAAGCGGTATGGAAGAATGCTTCACAATACCTCAACTACTATCTCTCGCTGCCAAACGACCGTTTCCTCCAGGCAGAGAACGACTGCATCCGTCAGATCATGATCATGCAGAGCATCTGCGAGGCTGCCGGAATGGTGAGTCCACAGTTGGAGCAGAAGTATGAGAAGCAGCTCAACAACCTCTACCGTCTCTATCATGGCAGAGGTGGCAGAATGCCGGAAGGCAATCAGTAAAAAATAGAAAAAAGTTTGGTGTCGCAAAACACGACACCAAACTTTTCATTATTCATATAAACCTGTTTTATCCATGTTCATAGAGCAACCAGCCAAATGGCTCAGATGGTTATATCCAAAGGCCATCTGGAGAATGGACAAGAAAGACCATTCTGTCTATCTTACATTTGATGACGGTCCAATTCCAGAGTCAACTCCATTCATCTTAGAGACCCTGAGAAAGTACAATATCAAGGCTACTTTCTTTATGGTAGGCGAGAATGTATTGCGCAATCATGACCTCTACAACCAGATTGTGGCAGAGGGTCATCAGGTAGGCAATCATACATTCAATCATATCGGTGCCTTCAAGCACCGCGTCATCTCCTACGTGCTCAACACCAATAAGGCGAACGATATCATCCATGCCCATCTTTTCCGTCCACCTCACGGCTGGATGCGACCAAGTGAGTATTGGTGGCTGCACCGCACTTACAAGGTCATCATGTGGGACGTGGTGACGCGCGACTATTCCAAATGGATGACGGCAGAAGATGTGGTGAACAATGTGAAGCGATATGCCCGCAATGGCAGCATCATCACCTTCCACGACTCGCTGAAGAGCATTGAAAAGCTGAAGACAGCACTCCCTCAGGCATAGAATGGCTCATGGAACAGGGGTATGAATTTAAGACATTTGAATAAGAAGCTGTTATTCCCAAACAGGAACAGCCCAATAAACACAGACAAGAAATGAGCAAAAGAATCAACAGTTATCAGGCAGTAGCTGCATTTGTAAGAGGTTTCTTCGAAGCTTACGCACGTGGCATCATCGATGCTACCATCGAAGGCAATGACTTCAGCAAGAAGAACGACCCGAAACAGATCAAGCAGATGATGCTGGAGCACTATGGCGAGGTAAACCAATACTTCTTCGACATCATGTTCTCTACCCTCGTACGCCTCAACTACAAGACTGCCGAGGAAGCCAACGAGCGCATGAAGAAGAACTTCGACAGCATGAAACAGGCTGACCCGACCTTTGAGCCAACCATGCTCGACTACCTGCGCATAGCCTGCAAATCGAACCAGCTTTACAAGGCGATGGAGTCAGAATACAAGCGCAACTTCACCTGGCTTCTTCAAGGTAAGTTTACCACTCTTGAAGAGCATGTACGCGATTATACCCACGGCATTCTCATCAGTCTCGCCGACGAGCCGATGGCCATCCATCTCCTGGTCCGCATCATCGTAAAGGCATACGCCGCCGGACTGAAATGTGGCAGCAAGGAGGGCGAGCAGCACCAGCTCCACATGCCAACCCTTCACGGCATGTTGCTGAACAATGTCAACATCCTGCTCAACGAGACTCCGCTCAAGAGCAGCACCGAAGATCCTGTAGCCCTCTTCAAGGAGGCATGCAAGAATGAAGAAGAAAACATCAACGTTCTTTTCAACACATTAAACGATGCGATGAAAGAACTGGCAGAAGAATAAGAGAAAAGCATCATTGATGACGAGCACAGCACCAGATTCGAGAACCATCCGACTCCATATAGCGTAGAATCTCGTTATTCACTTCTTGGCGAATGGAGAGCATGGATTCTCGGTCGCAATCCACAGTAAAGTCAAGGTCTATATCTACCGAGAGTCTTGGCAGTTGGAAAACGGTGAGATTGATGGCTGTGCCACCTTTCAGCACAAGAGATTTAGACAGCAAAGGACTGTCATGGAAATAGTTGAGTATCTCCACCAATCGCATCACCTTTTCGAGGTTGTCGCGAATAAAGCCTTGCTCCTTGGCGATGATGTCAAGAGCTTGTTTGTTATATGAGTTCATATTCTTCCTTTGATGTTAGTTCTTGCGGCACATACATGCGCCATTTATTTACAAATGTATCCGACTCTTCGTTGTTAGTCAACCACTTGACGCTTTTGGTTCCCTTAGCTCGGCACAGCTCCAAGAGGGATTCTGAGATGTTGGCTTGTTCCTTGATTCGCTCCAACAGATAGCCTGTCTTCTGGTACAGGAATGCCTTGTCGTACCTTGCGAGATAATCGATGAGCCTTTCCTCATTGAGCAAGACGATACCCTCCATGCAATGCAGCAATTCCTCAATACCCCCAGCTCGGTCGATACGGTCAAAGCAATCCAACAACGTACTCTCCACATCCGTTACTCGCACATAAGGGTTTCCCTTTGGTGTCATCATACCAACAATTTCCTTTGTTTGTCGGCAATAGGTATAATCCACATCGTCGAAAGAAAAGGAATTGAAGCGAGTCATGCTTTTCACAAAAACCTCATTGAAGGGTTGATGAGCCAATCCATGAAACTCCAATGCTGTGTGATAACTGATGCAAGCTGTAGGTGACAAGTGGCTTCCTATCTCATACTTGTCGCAAACAGGTAAGTCAGATGCAATATCCTTCATGCAATAGGTATTGCGCCGTATAGCCACAATCCACCCTTGTTGCTTGTACCGAGCAAGCAACGCTTCCACCGATTTCACCTTGCCTTTCAGAGCCTCAGAAAGTTCATCCGAAGTGAATATCCGCAGCTTATATAATATACTCAATAGTTCTGTCATTGTTTCTAATTTTGCACAAAGATATGAAATCTAATTTGTTTATGAGAAAAATCAGAAACTTTTTATGCTTTTTTATATGTTCTTTCCATCATAATTGTCCGACTACGGAGGAACAAATCACCGACAGGCAAGTTCTTTTGGGAGTAACCCAAAAGGTTTTCGAGTAACTCGAAACATAACTTGCTGTGTCTTTGTGGACACAATGTTTTGAAAAGGCAAAGAAACTGCGTTCTATAATAAGGACATTCAGTTGGGAATAACAAAGTGACAATGATTAAGATTACAAAAGATTTAGATATATAACAAAGCGACAATGATTAAGATTATTAAAGATTTAGATATAACGGCTTCGGGTGTTAGTGTATTTAACCGCAAGTGGCAACCTGTCCATTTACAACAAGGAGAAATGGATGGGGCTTGTGCCGTATATTCCATGATGATGAACCTGCTCATACTAAAGGTTCTTACTCGTAATCAAGTTGTCAACTTGAAAACAACATTTAAGGGAAATACCGCAAAAGGGAGACTCTTCAAAGAGTTCTTTGTGACAGAAGGACTGTGCCGTGATGGATTTTATTTTTCCGAAATAAAAGAAAAGCTATCCCATTCTTTTGCTAAAGAGGTTACATCTTCGCCTCTTCAATATACAGCATCTTTATCAGACCAAACTTCTTTTGTAGAAGAACTTAGGACTGCAATAGATAGCGACACGCCTTTGATTACCGCTCTGTCTTTTAAAGGTGGCGCTCATGCTGTACTTGCTATTGGGTATGAAGAACAAAAAGACGGTGTCAAGAAAATATTCTGTTTAGACCCAAGCTATGCCATAAGTCCGACATCCTTTTGGAATGGTGTAATAATCCTAAATGAGGGAAAAGGAAAGTACAGCCATCAGTATATAACAGATAAAGACGAAAAATATATCAATGTCAGTGAATCATTGAATATAAAAAAGAAATAACGATATGAGCGAAGAATTACAACAGAAATTTCTTGACAAACTTTGAGAAGTTGCAAACAAACTACGTGGCAATCAAGGACCTGGAGGCCAAACGTGCTGACCTTGACAAGGAGATTGAGGGCTATCTGAAAGAGTTGGGATTGTTAGAGTAAACTTTCCACAAGTTGTGGCAGAGTTCCCAGATATGAAAGGGCTTTCATACAGAAACTTGAAGTATATCAGACAATGGTATCAGTTTTATAATGAGCAACTTACAATTTGACAACAAGCTGTTTCCAAATTAGACGAAGTAAATGTGCAATAACTTGTTGCACAATTACAAGAAGGATGTCTAAGCTCATGCCTGAAAACATACAGAGCCAGTTGCCTACAATAGAAGACATTGAAGCAACACTTTCTGATGTAAAGGAAACTAAGGATTTCAAAAAAGGTAATGATATGAAAAATAAAGATAATATACCGCAGTTCGTGAATAGCGACTCCTTCATGGCAGACAAGAACTATGTGAAGTGATTGTCTGACCTGAAGAAACGTTTCCGCATGGCACAACTTAAAGCTGCTGTCAAAGTGAATACGGAAATGCTCAAATTCTACTGGAGTTTGGGCGAGGACATTTGCGAGAAGCAGAAACAATACAAGTGGGGTGCAAAGGTTGTAGTTAGGCTTAGCCTTGATATGCGTTCGGAAATTCCTCAGAGTGAGGGATTTTCAAGACCTTTACCATGTAAAACGCTGGTTTGCGTTCTATTCAAGTCAAATTGAAAGAGGATGTGTCATAAGTTTATGATTCACCCTCTTCTATTTGTTGAAAGAGATAGAATATGTTGCTTGAAGAGATAGGATATGTTGTTGGAAGAGACAGAATAAGTTGTTGGAAGAGATAGGATATGTTGTTGAGACAGTCAGTATCTTCGGTCGCACAACAGCTGTTGTGCGCTTGCATAACAGCTGATATGCGCATGCACAACACCTGTTGTGCATGCGGTAGTCAACTGTTATACACCAACTATTATCCAGACTTATGACACACCCTCTTACAGGAAGTGGATAATGCAACAACCCCAATGCCAATGAACGAACATTGCTTGAAATAAAACAGGAAGCCTTTTGTCGTATCTTTGTCGATAGTTACCAAATGGTGAACAGCGGGGGGAACACTTGCCCCAAGCATTCACCTTTTCGGCTCTGGGGTGAACCCTAGTAAAAAGAACTTTGTATATACAGCGCATGCTAGAAATATAAGAATCTCTATTATAATGGGTTATGGGGTGTTTTTAACACATTATTAACGCTAAAGGTTGGCATCGAGGTTCACCCTTCACCGACTTCATCGCCAAGAGCAGAGGATGACTATTCGCAGCAGGATACCGCCCCCGACCTGCCCTTCTAGGGGTGGGTAGGGTAAGTAAGGGGAGAGTACTTTCTAAGAGTTTCCTTATGTAAAGGTTCGTTTACTATAGGAAAGATATAGTATATATATAGACTCCCAGAAAAAGCGATTTCCTACTCACCCTAGTTACCCCCCGGCCGTAAACAAGATAGTTACGATGCCTAAGTATCATATTTACGGATGGTATTTAAGTCGCACACGGATCTCACAGATCTCACGGATCTTCTTCGTTGCAAGCAACGGTACTCACTAAGCCTCACAGCCAAAACTCCGAAGGAGCCAAAATCCGTGAGATCCGTGAGATCCGTGCGCGAAAATTCAACTTTCTTCTACAATTTCCAACAAGTTTCTGCTTATCGTAAATCAATCCTCGCTGAGGAGTTTCTTGATTTCCTCATCAGTCTTGGTGAGTTTGTCTTTACAGAGTTTCACCAAGGTTTTGGCACGTTTCAACTGCTCGGAGAGCTGATCAATATCGAGTTCATCATTCTCCATTCTGTCTACGATTTCTTCAAGTTCTCTTACGGCTTGTTCGTATTTCATTTCTTCTTTTTCCATAATCCTATTTTAGTTAAGAGTTAATAGTTTATAGCGGCTTCGCCGTTTAGCCAGATTGCTATAAACTATTAACTATAAATTATAAACTATTATTCAACTTGCGCCTTCACGCTGCCCTCGGCAAACCTCGTTTCAATGATGTCGCCAGACTTCAGTTGCGAGGCAGAGCGGATGCTTTTGCCATCTTTCAGCGTGATGCTGTAGCCACGTTTCAGCAACAATTCGGGGTCTTGTGCCTGAATGCGCTGGGAAAGAAGCTGCAGACGATGACTCTCATTGAGCATCTTCCTTTCCAATATCGGCTGAATATTCTGAGAAAGAATCTCGAAATGGCGCTGGGCTTCCGATAGTTTCGACTGGACATTTGTGCTTAAACGGCTCATCAGACGGTCGAGATAGGCTCCCTGCTTCGTCTTCACCAGTGAAAACTGGACAGGAATCGTGTTGCTCAATCTGTCGAGCCTCATCTTCTCCATCTGCAGACGGTGCTTCACATTCTGCACGATAGCCTCTTGCGCATTCACCACACGTGCATAAACCTCAGTAAGATGATTAACGAGGAAGGCGGCAGCGGCTGTCGGTGTCTTTACACGCTGGAAAGAAATCATATCCAGCACACTCTCGTCCCTTTCATGTCCTATTCCCGTGATGATAGGCAGCGGGAAGTTTGCCACATTCTCGGCAAGCGCCAGGGTGTCGAAACCCGAGAGATCACTCGTAGCGCCACCGCCTCGGATGATGACCACGCAATCAAACTGCTCCCATTCGGCATTGATACTGTCAAGGGCAGCTATCACACTCTGCTCTACCCCCTCGCCCTGCATCGTAGCCGGAAAGAGGCGGGTTTGAAACTGCAGACCATAATCGTTATCGGCAAGCTGGTTGCAGAAATCACCATAACCTGCTGCCGTAGCACTGGAAATGACGGCGATACGCTGGCAGAACATCGGGAGCACCAACTCCTTCTGCAGTTCGAATACACCCTCTGCTTTCAGCGTATTGATGATTTCCAACCTCTTGCGCGCCATATCGCCCATCGTATAGTTAGGGTCAATATCATCTACTATCCAGGAGAAGCCATAATTCTCATGAAACTGCGCGTGCACCTTGAGCAGCACTTTCATTCCGGCATGAATGCGCTGTCCGGTGATGCGCTCGAAATTCGGTTTGATGAACATCCATCGGTTTCGCCAGCAGGAGGCATGCGCCTTGGCAATGGGCGTATTAGAGCGCTCATCCTTCTCGATGAGTTCCAGATAGCAGTGCCCGCCGTAGCCCTCGCGAGCCTCGGAGAGTTCCGCTTCCACCCAATAGCTGTCGGGCAAGGACATCGAAATGACCTCGCGGACTATGGAGTTTAATTCAAAAAGGGACAATCGAAGTCGTTCCATGCTTTTTACTGTTTAAAGTTTACAGTTTATAGTTGAAAGTTTACTGTTTAAAGTTAATAGTTGAAAGTTAATAGTTTATAGGGCTTAGCCGTTTGCAAGATTGCTGTAAACTATAAACTTTCAACTGTTAACTATCAACTATTAACTACTTAATCGCTTTCCCCGTCTGATAAGCCTTCCAGAAATCAGGCACACCATATCCGAATACATTATCGGGATGATGCTGATTATTACCAGCCAATCTCACGAGTTTCATAATCTGCTTAGCCGTCTTCTGAGGCAAAGCCTGCCAGAGACACGCTACCATTCCGGCGATGAGCGGAGAAGAGAAAGACGTTCCGTTATCATTGATGATATTTCCACGGCCCGTAATCACACAGGTAGGACTTCCGTAAGCCATCACGTCAGGTTTGATTCTGCCGTCAGCAGTAGGTCCCACGGCACTGAAAGCCGCATTCTCGCCCATTTCGTTTACGCTGCCCACGGTAAGGATATTGCGTGCATCAGCAGGGAAATTGATTTTCTTCCAGTTTCCCATTCCGTCGTTTCCTGCAGAATTGACACAGATGATTCCCTTGTCAGCACACATCGAAGCGGTACGGGAGATGAGGGTAGAATTGCCGTCCTGCTCATAATAATGATGGTTGGTAGACGCATCATCGAAGCCATGATAGCCTAACGAAGAGTTGATGACATCCACGCCGCAACTGTCAGCATATTCAGCGGCAAAAGCCCAGTAATCCTCTTCTGCCAGACTCTCTGTGCGCTCATCTTCACAGCGCACCAGCAGATATTGAGCCTCAGGCGCCACTCCCACGAATCTTTCGGGTTCGTTGGCAGCCATCGTAGAAAGCACCATCGTTCCATGCTCCATCTCGGCGAAAACATTCTTGGATTGAGGAACCACAAAGTCCCTAATGCCCGCCAATCTGATATTATGCAGCGCCGGAATCTTATCCACATTCATGAATCCGCCGTCGAAGACAGCAATCATCATTCCTTTGCCCAAATGTCCGGTTTCATGCAGCCGCTTGCCGTTGAGCGACTGGATCTGCGCATCGGCAGCACCATATTCGCCTACTCCACCAGTCCAATCGTTCAATCCCCTGCGAACGCTACTTCTGACGCGCTGACTGACAGAATCGGGAGCAGAGAAGACCTTCATTTTCCGGGTGATGAAATCGAGATTATCCAGTTTCCGTAGTTCCTTCTCCTTATGAATGCGGACCAGCAGGGTATTGTTCCACTTGCTCTTGCCCACAATCTCGATGCCTGCCTCGCTTACAGCTTGCTCATAAGCAGGAGCTATAGGCAAATCAGTAACATCGATGGGCAGATTCTGCCTCTTTCTGCGCTCTATGGAACGGGAAGAGAGGAATTCTGCCGGACGACTTACCGAGAAGGGAGTGTGACTGAGGTCTTTGTCTCTGAGATAAAGACGATACATCATACACTTGCCTCCAGGATACGACACCATATCGGTTTCGGCGATGCGGGGCAACCGCATCAGTTGCTCAAAATTGCTAACCCTGTCTTCGCGAGCAAACAAAGAAAGAGCGGTCATTAAAAATGCATAAAGCATCAAAAATTTTTTCATCATTATATCGGTAGTCCGGTTTGTTATTGTTGTTGCTGCAATATTTCTGTATTGCATTTATTAATCAGTTGAATTGTTTATTCTGAAGTGCAAAAGTACAGAAATTGTACGAAAACACCAAAGGAAAAGGGAAGTTTTTATCATGAAATGCAAGTTTTTCTCATATATATAATAAGGTATCAGATATTTTTTGTACTTTTGCAGACAAGTAGCCGCTGCAATTGCATTCTGAAAGAAGCAGGGCAAGCGTCTATGAGGCAAAAACAGATATAAATGGAAAATAAACAAGCGACATTAGAATTAGGAACCAAGCCGGTGGGCAAGCTGCTCGTTCAGTATGCCTTGCCAGCTATGATTGCGATGACCGCCGCCTCACTCTACAACATCGTTGACCGAGTATTCATCGGTCAGGGTGTGGGAGCCATGGCCATCTCAGGTCTCGCCATCACCTTCCCCTTCATGAACCTCACCGCTGCCTTCGGAGCCGGTGTGGGCGTAGGAGCGTCTACTGCCATCAGCGTGAAGTTGGGACAAAAAGACTATGCCACAGCGCAAAACATTCTGGGTAACACGATTTCACTGAATCTCATCATCGGTATCGGACTGAGCATCATCTGTCTGCTCTTCCTCGACCCAATCCTGAGATTCTTCGGAGCCAGCGACCAGACGCTCATCTATGCCCATGAGTATATGGTCATCATCCTGCTGGGCAATGTGGTGAGCCACATGTATTTCGGCATGAACGCCCTGCTCCGAGCAGCGAGCAAGCCCAAGCAGGCGATGTACGCCACCATCTTCACGGTGGTGATGAACGTGATACTCGATGCCCTCTTCATCCTCGTTTTCAAATGGGGAATACAGGGTGCCGCCATCGCCACCATCCTATCGCAGCTGATGGCGCTGATGTGGCAGATCAAGCTCTTCAGCAACAAGAGCGAGCTGCTCCACTTCAAGAAAGGCATCTACAGACTGAAGAGGAAACTCGTGGATAATATCCTTGCCATCGGCATTTCGCCTTTCCTGATGAACGTGTGCGCCTGCATCATCGTCATCTTCATCAACAACCAGCTGGTACGGTTCGGAGGCGACCTCTCCGTGGGAGCCTACGGAATAGCCAATGGTATTGCGATGGTGTTCATCATGTTCGTATTAGGCGTAAACCAGGGAATGCAGCCGATAGCCGGATACAACTATGGAGCCCAGAAACTGGACCGACTGATGCGCGTACTGAACCTGAGCATTATTGCCGCCACCGCCATCATGGTAACGGGCTGGCTGATAGCGATGTTCCTGCCTTACTACTGCGCAAGAATGTTTACTACCGATAAGCAACTGATAGACTTGGGCATCAAGGCTATCAGAGTGGTGATGTTCTGCTTCCCGATCATCGGTTTCCAGATGGTTATCACCAACTTCTTCCAGTGCATCGGAAAGGTGAAGATCAGTATCTTCCTCTCCTTGTCGAGACAGTTGCTCATCCTTCTGCCGCTCCTGGGTTTCCTGCCGATGATATGGGGCATTGACGGTGTATGGTGCAGCATGCCTATCTCCGATTTCTCGGCCGCAGTCATCGCCGCAATCGTGATATCGTGGTACATGAACAAGCTGAAGAAACAACACCAAGAAAAGTTAAAAGTTAATAGTTTATAGTTAATAGGGCATTCATTCAGTTAATAGTTTGAAATTTATAGTTTATAGCAATCTTGCTAACTGCTAAGCCCTATAAACTTTCAACTATAAACTGTAAACTATAAACTGTAAACTATAAATTATAAACTATAAATTATGAATAAGATTATCATAAACGTAGGTCGCCAGATAGGTAGCGGCGGCCATATCATCGCCGAGAAGCTGGCGGAGGATTTCGGTTGCAAATGTTACGACCGTGAGCTGCTGAACCTTGCCGCCAAGGAGAGTGGATTCTCTGAGAAATTCTTCGAGCAGAACGATGAGCAGAAGGGATTCTTCAAGTCTCTCTTCCATACCCATCTTCCCTTCCTGAGCGACAGCAATTTCTATCACAACGACTTCTCGCAGGAAGGTCTGTACAAGTTCCAGAGCGACGCCATCAGAAAGGCTGCCGATGAGGGCAACTGCGTGTTTGTGGGCAGAACCGCCGACTATGTGCTGCGTGATTACAAGAATGTGATCAATATCTTCATCACCGCCAACATCAACGACCGCATCAAGGCAGTGTGCAAGCGAAAGGACATCGACAGAGCCTCCGCCCGCAAGTTCATCGAAAGCCATGAGGAGCAGCGCGCCTCTTACTACGATTACTATACAGGCAAGAAGTGGGGACACAGCGAGAGCTACGACCTCTGCATCAACAGCAGCCATCTGGGAATCGAAGAAACAGAGAAGTTTATCGCAGAATTTATCAGAAAGAAGTTCGGACTTAGTGATTAATTATTAGTGATTAATTTTAGGGACATAAAATATTAAACATCATATAAATGAAGAAGATTATGCTTTTGGGCTCAGGCGAACTGGGCAAAGAATTTACCATCGCCGCAAAGCGAGCAGGACAGTACGTCATCGCTTGCGACAAGTATGACAATGCACCAGCCATGCAGGTAGCCGACGAGCGGGAAGTGTTCTCGATGCTCGATGGCGACGCATTGACCGCAGTGGTAGAGAAACATCACCCAGACATCATCGTGCCTGAGATTGAAGCTATCCGCACCGAGCGACTCTTCGACTTCGAGAAGGAGGGCATCCAGGTTGTGCCTTCTGCCCGTGCCGTGAACTACACCATGAACCGCCGTGCCATCCGCGACCTTGCCGCCAAGGAACTGGGGCTGCGCACCGCCAAGTATTTCTATGCCAAGTCTTTGGAAGAATTGCAGGAGGCCGCAAAAGAGATTGGTTTTCCCTGTGTGGTGAAACCTTTGATGTCTTCATCCGGCAAAGGCCAGTCTTTGGTCAAGAGCGCGGATGAGTTGGAACAGGCATGGCATTATGGATGTGAAGGCAGTCGTGGAGATATTAAAGAATTGATCATTGAGGAATTTATTCAGTTCGATAGTGAGATTACTTTGCTCACCGTCACTCAGAAAAACGGTCCAACTTTGTTCTGTCCGCCTATCGGACATGTACAGAAAGGGGGAGATTATAGGGAAAGTTTCCAGCCGGCGCACATTGATCCCGAACATTTGAAGGAGGCACAGCGTATGGCCGATAAAGTGACGGCGGCTTTGACCGGTGCGGGAATCTGGGGAGTTGAATTTTTCTTGAGTCATGAAAACGGAGTTTATTTCTCCGAACTTTCTCCCCGTCCGCATGATACCGGAATGGTGACTTTGGCAGGTACTCAGAATTTAAATGAGTTTGAGTTGCATCTGCGTGCGGTGTTAGGACTTCCTATCCCTGAAATTACACAAGAACGCATAGGGGCCAGTGCAGTGATTCTTTCTCCAATTGCCAGCAAGGAAGCTCCCCGTTATCGTGGTGAAGAGGAAGTTTGTAAGGAGACAAATACTTATCTCCGTATTTTTGGTAAACCTTATACAAAATTGAACCGCCGTATGGGAGTTGTGGTTTGTTATGCTCCTAATGGCAGTGACTTGGACGCTTTGCGTGACAAGTGCAAGGCTGCTGCTGCAAAGGTAGAGGTGTATTAATATCTTGTATTGATGGATATAAAATAAAGGTCCGGGCTTTTCCAAGTCCGGACCTTTTGTTGTTCCAAAGGTGTGCTTCCCTGAAACAAGGTTTTATAGTTTTTCTTTTTAAAAGAAGGGCGTAGGGAGACTTTTTTCTGTAAGGAGTATGTGGCCTTGTAATCAGATTCATCCTTAAAATATTTTATTCGGATTCCTAAACCTTTCCTGACGTATGGTTAAGGGTTTTCTTCCTGCCTGTTTTATCTCC
>ENA-OWON01000204-OWON01000204.1-gut-metagenome-genome-assembly--contig:-NODE-204-length-33701-cov-6.183470_pt1 | contig 33701 bp, 27 predicted proteins | sample MGYA00248257_ERZ651798 | MGnify/ENA primary metagenome ERZ651798 (study PRJEB26908, sample SAMEA4031708) | gut metagenome | biome: gut; feature: normal infant; material: stool | place: China | collected 2015... | reverse complement strand
CGGCTCCGTTAGCCTACGCAGTCATATCTGTAACCCGATGCAGTCATATTCGTAACCCAGCGCAACCATATTCGTAACCCAGCACAGCCATATTCGTAACCCAGCGCAACCATATTCGTGAATAAGTTTTAGATAATTATCTATCATCCATCACGATTTACATACACCACGCGCATTAATACACTAATATACTGATACTTAAATAGCGTGATAGATACTCCGGAAACGGGAATATCCATTACGCTATACAGAAGAGATAATTACCTCATTATCAAACGTTTAAAGATTTAAAAAGAGGAAACGTGTAAAATCTAGCACTTTGAAAGCTAGGATACGTGCAACAATAAGAATACCAGGAAGTTATGAGACGTAAGATCTATAGTCAATTATTAAGATGGAAATCAGACGACAATGGGCAGAACGCATTACTCATTGATGGGGCACGACGTATTACCTATCGACTCCTTACGTCATTCACACCTCAGACTTAGCGGAAAAAGATGGGATAGTATATCTGCCATTCTATATGACACCCCTGCTATAAACAAGAACTAGAAGAGGGCGTGCAAAGACTATATCTGGCACGCTCTTTTCTTTTTTCCGATTCCTACAATATCTCCAACTGATCCTTTACCGCCTTATAGCAGCGGCGGGAAACCGTGATTTCTTCCTGGTCGAAGGGAGGAGAAAAGATGCAGCGGAGCGTATAGTTCTCGATGCAGAGAAGATAATCGAGATTGATGATGCAATCCTGACGAACCTGAGCCAGAGAAGGCGACATGGAAAGGATGGTTTTTGCCGTGGTCTGCTTCTTCAACTTATAAATCTGACCGTTTGACAATTTCAACTGCCAAAGATGAGTATCTTCATCGAAAGTACAGCAAAACACATCATCGGGCTTCAACATTAATAAACCCGAAATAGTCTGAATGGCAAGACGCTTGGCTGATGTTTTCAACTGTCCATTCACTCCCGACAAATCCTGAGCTTTCAGAGAAGCCATCGCAGATACCGAAGGCCAGGAAGAGGACTCAAGAGCTGCAGAAGAATCTTTTTCATCTCCATCCACCATCTTCTGCCGGATACGGTCTACTACCAGTTCTAATTCCTCCTGCTGATAAGGTTTCAAAAGGAAATCGAAGGCAGAGGCTCTGAGTGCCTCAATCATATACTTATCGAAGGCGCTGTAAAACACTACGATAAGTTCCATCGGCATTTCTTCTCTCAAAGACTGCAATACTTCCAAGCCCGTCTGCCCAGGCATTTCAACATCAAGGAACAGCACATCGGGCTGCATGCTCATCACAAGGTTCTTAGCCGAAACCGCCGAAGAAGATGTGGCAATCACCTCAAAATCTACCAGAGTTGCCAAATCATCTTGCAACTTGTGGATGCTCTGTGGCTCATCATCCACAATCACAACCTTGATTTTATCTTGCATTGCTTGCATATTAGTATGTTTTAAATTCTTATGAAAAATTTTCTACTTAAAGACATCGTAATCGTAATCACATGGAACTCCAATGCTTACGTGCATACCCTTCTTCGAAGCATTCTCCTCCCCAGGAATTCCTCTGTTGCTCTGCATCTTGAAGAACATCTTGCGTTCGTTGCTTGCATTAAGCATTTCGATGGTGCTGTTCAGGATTCTCAATCCGGTTCCCGTACTGGCAACACCATTCTTCTTTTTTCTGTCAATAGCCCCCGCTTCTCCACATCCGTTGTCAGTTACCTCTATCCGGAGCATCGCGTCCTCTACCCAGATATTAACATCCAGCGAAGGCGTCTCACCAGTTTCTTCCATGCCCACAAACGCATGCTTCAGGGCATTCTCTACAGGAATCTGGATAATCATAGACGGCAGCATCAGCTTCATATCTACATCCTTAGCTATATGGAACCGAGGTTTCGGGAGGAACGGATTGGTTTCATGGCGAAGGGAAGAATAACCCATCACCATCTGCAATTCTTCCTCCAGACTTACCGCCATCTTATCGCATGTAAGCAAGTAGGAACGGAGTATTCGTATCAGGAGATGAAGCGGCTTGGCATCAACTTCCTTCGGAAGATTAGAGACAAAGATATTGAGCACATTAAACACGAAGTGAGGCGGGAAACGATTGCGTACATTCTCCATTTTCAGCGCCATCATCAGGTTCATCTCCTCCTGATACTGTTGCTTGTTGCGCAACATTTTGTATCGGAGAAAAGCGATGAGAGCCAACACGCTCATTAGCAGCAAACCGATGACCAGTAACAGGATAACGCTAAAGGATCTTACCTCTGCCTGCGTGGTGTGAAGGGAGAAGCAAGCGGCAAACAACAGCATAAGAGCGAATATGCACAGAAGGCACACTCCGTTCTTTATCTGCATCGTTATCATCTTAATCCGTTCATTTGCCATGATAGACTATTTTAAATGAATTTAAGTTCCCGTTGCGAAAGTACGACAAAAAATCCAAATAAACAAAAAAAATAACAGAAAAACTCATTTATTCTATAAAAAAAAGAGAGAAAAGCAATAAAAAGTGTACCTTTGTAGTATGGAAATGCAATTATTTAAAAATATCGCCCCCCAAAATATACCTGAAAGGATGAACAATCCATTCAGCTACGAACCTCATCCGCTCTGCATCGAAGCATGCAGAGAGTTGCAGGAAGAACTCTCACAGCGAAACGACTGGCGGGAGGAAATAGACCGTGGAAAGATGTTCGGCGTACTTATCGTAGAAGCCGACAACAGTAAGATTGGCTATCTGAGAGCTTATAGCGGACAGATTGGCGGCAGAAGCGACTGGGAAGGTTTTGTGCCAGCCGTATTCGATTATCTACAACCCGACGGATATTTCAAGGTACATGAGGCTGAGATTTCGGAATTGAACCAGCAAATCAGACAGATTGAAGCCAACGAAACCCTGAAAAAGTCAAAAAGCCTGATTGATGATTTGCAGCAAAAGCGCCAGGAAGTTATCGCAAACTACCAGACAAAGATAAAAGAAGCAAAGGAAAAGCGAGATGCAAGGCGCCAGGAAGCCCTTTCGGCAGGAAAATCTCTGAGCCAGGAAGAGGAAGAGGCGATGATAAAAGAGAGCCAGTTTATGAAGGCAGAACTGAAGAGACTGAAGAAATCGATAAACGAAAAAACGGCGTACGAAACGCTATATGAAAACTACGAAAAGGATTTGAATAGGGCGAAAAAGCTCCGCAAACAGTTATCTGAAGAACTTCAGCAATGGCTGTTTTCGAAATTCCAGATGCTGAATGCGGAAGGAGAAGCCAAGGATCTGCTGGAGATTTTCAAGGACGAGGCGGTTAAGATTCCACCTGCCGGAAGTGGAGAATGCTGCGAGCCGAAACTCCTGCAATACGCTTACCAGCATGGCTACAAGCCTCTGCAGATGGCGATGTTCTGGTGGGGAGAGAGTCCGAAAGAAGAAATCAGACATCATCTTCAGTTTTATCCTGCCTGCAACGGAAAATGCAAACCGATACTACATTGGATGCTGCCTAAAACGGTCTTTGAAACCCAACAGACCGAGGCTACTATATATAATAAGGTGGAAACGCTTTACGAAGACCGTGAACTGGCAGTCATCTATAAGCCCGAAGGTTTACTCTCGGTTCCGGGGAAAGATGCAGCCCAGCCTTCCGTCTACACTCTGATGCGCAGGAAATATCAGGAAGCTACCGGTCCGCTCATCGTCCATCGTCTGGACATGGCAACAAGCGGACTGATGATTATTGCCAAGACCGAGTTTGCCTATCATCGTCTGCAAAAGGAGTTTCTGAATCATCGGGTTCAGAAGAAATACGTAGCCATCGTTTGCGGAAAAGACAAGGAATCGTGCAACCGGATTCTGAAAGAAGCTGAAAGCGGAAGAGGTTACATCTCGCTTCCTCTGATGGCAGATTTCCTAGACCGTCCACGCCAGATTGTAAACCGCGAACAGGGCAAGGAAGCCATTACAGAATACGAGGTTCTAGAGCGTATTGACGATACCCATCTTCGCCTGGCGCTCTATCCTAAAACGGGCAGAACGCACCAGCTGAGAGTGCATTGTGCTCATCAGGAAGGTCTGAATGCCCCTATCATCGGCGATCCGCTCTACGGCAACGAGCCGGCAACAAGACTGCATCTTCATGCAGAGGAAATCACATTTGAGCACCCGATGACGGGAAAGAAGATGACTATAACAAGAAAGGCTGATTTCTAACCGAAACCAGCCTTTCTTCATATCTGCGGATGACAGAATCCGCAGAAACAGATGAAAACATCGGAATATCAGACAAAGAACATCACGATAACCTGGGCTATCACCACTCTGATAAACATGCCGAGCGGATAAACCGTAGCATAACTGATACTTGGCGTATCGCCATCCAGCGTCTCGTTGGCGTAAGTAAGCGCCATCGGATTCGCCATACTTCCACAGAGGATTCCGCAGATACTGCCGAAGTCATACTTCTTGGTCTTCAGGATGATGAGACCTACGATAACCACAGGCACAACCGTGATAAGGAAACCGATGCCTACCCACATCAAACCTTCCGGACGGACTACCGTCTCGAAGAACTGTCCACCAGCCGCCAATCCCAGGCAACCGAGATAGAGGGCAAGACCCAGTTCTCGCAGCATCAGACCTGCACTTCGCGTCATGTAAGAGATGAAATGCACACGAGGCCCCAGCGCACCAATCAGAATACCCATCACGATAGGACCGCCGGCAATACCCAGACGCACAGGAGCCGTCATTCCAGGAATATCCAGAGGAATGGTTCCTACGGCAAGACCAAGAATGATTCCGAGGAAGATAGCGCCGAGGTTCGGCTCGTTCAGAGTCTTTACGGCATTACCCAGAAACTGTTCTACATGGTCTATACTCGTAGGGTCGCCAACTACCGTCAGACGGTCGCCGTACTGCAGACGGAGGTCATCTGTAGCAAGCAGACGGATATCACCACGAAGCACTCGGCTCACATTCACGCCATAGGAATTTCGCATCTGCAGACTGCCCAGGCGCTTGCCGTTCAGTCCCGGACGGGTAACAACGATAATGCGGCTTTCTACCTTCGCATCAATCGCATTCCAGTCTACCTTATCATTATTCCACTCCTTATCCACCTTCTTTCCGAAGAGAATCTGCATCGCCGAAACCTCATCCTTATTGGTAACCACGAGTACATTATCATTCGTATGAAGAACCGTATCAGCCTGAGGAACTATCACCTGTTCGCCTCTCCACACACGGGAGATGATGAACTTGCGATGCGTCATCATCGTAATCTCTGCTATGGTATTTCCGTTCAAGGCAGGATTCACGATTACATATTGTCCGATAGACGTATGGTCATCATCATCATTACTGCGAATCTCCAGATCTTCCGGTTTCACAAAGAGTTTGCGCAAGAGCATCATCGCCAGGATAACGCCCACAACACCCAACGGATAAGTAACGGCACAGCCCAGAGCCGCACCTTCGCTAGGCAAGCCCAACTGCTGCAACGCCTGCTGGGCAGCACCAAGGGCAGGCGTATTGGTTGTGGCGCCACACAGGATGCCCATCATATCAGGCAGACTGATTGGCAAAATCCAGCACAAGCCGAGCGAGAACAAGGTTCCCACCAGGATGACAGCCAGACTCCAGAGATTGAGCGAAATGCCTTCGTGACGCATCGAACCGAAAAAGTTAGGACCCACATAAAGACCCAGCACATACACAAACATGGTAAGGCCGAAGCTTTCTGCAAACTCCAGCATGTTCTGGTCAATAGAGAGCCCTAGATGCCCTGCTATAATACCCACGAAGAATACGAAGGCTATGCCAAGGGAGATTCCTTTGACATGAATCTTGCCGAGGGCAAGACCCAAAGTACAAATCAAAGACAGGATGACGATGCCTTGCACCGCCGAATGCACGTTGATTAAATTATCAAACCACATAATGTTTCTTTATATCTGTTCTAGATAATATTTTAAAAATTGCTTTTTCTCGATGCAAAGGTACATTAAAATGCGAACAAAACAAAATAATTCCCATTTTTTTTTGTATTATTCTCGATTTGCAGTACCTTTGCATCCGTAAAATGTAATAAGAATGAAAGATATTTGTTGTATTGGGCACGTAACAAAGGATAAAATCGTGACCCCGAGCAGTACGGTTTACATGGCTGGCGGCACCTCTTTTTATTTTGCCTACGCCATCAACCAATTGCCAAAAGATGTAAGTTTCTCGCTCATTACGGCGATGGATCCTACCGAGAAGGAACCGGTTGAAAAGATGCTCAAGGCAGGAATAGACGTCACCTTGAACCCATCGCGCAATACGGTTTTCTTCGAGAATATTTATGGCGATAATCCTAACGACCGTAAGCAGCGTGTGCTTGCCAAGGCAGATCCTTTCACCATCAAGCAGCTGGAGCATGTAGAGGCCAAGGTCTTCCACCTGGGCAGTCTGCTGAGCGATGATTTCTCGCCAGAAGTGGTTGCCTTTCTTGCCAAGAAGGGAAAAGTTTCCATCGATGTGCAGGGATATCTGCGCGAGGTGAGAGACGAGAAAGTTTACGCTACCGACTGGAAGGACAAACTCCAGGTGCTCAAGAACACCTATTATCTGAAGGTGAATGAAACCGAAATGGAGACCATTACCGGACTGAAGGACCCGAAGGAAGCCGCCAAGCTGATTCATGCCTGGGGCGTAGCCGAGGTTATCATCACCCTGGGTAGCGAGGGTTCGCTGGTTTATGTAGATGATACGTTCTACGACATTCCAGCCTATCCTCCTCATGAAGTAGTAGATGCTACCGGATGCGGCGATACCTATTCGGCAGGCTATCTCTACAAGCGCCTGCAGGGAGCCAATCCGGTAGAAGCCGGCAAGTTTGCGGCAGCCATGTGTACCATCAAACTGGAGCACAACGGACCATTCAACCGCACCATCCAGGACGTAGAACGCATCATGAAATAAATTTTAGATAATTTATCCTATTATCTTCTTATTTTTGCCTGAATTGGTGTAACTTTGCATCCAATTATGGAACAGATTTCACCAATTCAGGCATTATTGCAGCAACGCACATTACTCCAGTTGGAGTATTATACCGAGAAAGAAGCCTTCCGCAAGCTTACCGAACAGATGGGAATGCAGCGGAAAGTGAAACGAGGTGATGCCTGGTTCCCGCTACAGGTGGGAAAGAGCTTTTATAATTCGCTGAACCAGACAGCCATAGAGGTTTTCCGAACCTCTGACCAGGATATCGAGCACAACTTTGAGTTCGGTCGCCCCGTCATGTTCTTTATGGTCAAGAAGATGGGCAAGAATGAGAACCAGGGCAACACAGCCCTTCAGCAGCCAGAAAACGCTTCAGATGCTAATCATAAAGTTCAAAATTCAAATCTCAAAGGTCAAAGTATCAAATATTTCTCCTTCACCGGAACCGTGAGTTATGTAGATGGCGACAGAATGGTGATTACCGTACCCGATTCTGCCCCTCTGCTCGAACTTCAGCAGTCAACCGATCCTATCGGCGTACAGCTATCCTTTGACGAAACCAGCTACAAACTGATGTTCGAGGCCCTGGACCGCGTGATGAAGGCGAAGAACAACCGTCTGGCTTATCTCCGCGATTTATTCTATTCCCATCAGAAGGCAGGAAGATTTTCCTTCGAACCGATGAAGTTCCCTTGGCTCAATCCTACCCAGGAAAGAGCGGTAAACGAGGTGCTTTGGGCGAAGGATGTGGCCATCGTTCACGGACCTCCGGGAACCGGAAAGACAACAACCCTGGTGGAAGCCATCAACGAAACCCTGATGCGTGAGAGTCAGGTTCTGGTGTGTGCACAGAGCAACATGGCGGTAGACTGGATATCAGAAAAACTGGTAGACAGAGGCATCAACGTGCTCCGTATCGGAAACCCGACCCGCGTAAACGACAAGATGCTGGGCTTCACCTACGAGCGCCGCTTTGAGAGTCATGCTGATTACCCTCAGCTTTGGGCAATCCGCAAGGCAATCAGGGAATTAAGAAAGAACAGAAAGAAGGGTAGCGAAAACTATCATCAGAAGATGGAGAGGCTGAAGAGCCGTGCTGCCGAGATAGAACTCCGCATCAACGCAGAACTCTTTGGCGAGGCGCGTGTCATCGCCTGTACCCTCGTAGGCTCAGCCCATCATCTGCTGGAAGGCATGAAGTTCGGTACCCTCTTTATCGACGAGGCTGCGCAGGCTTTGGAAGCTGCCTGCTGGATTCCGATGAAGAGAGCCAGCCGGGTGATTCTGGCAGGCGACCATTGTCAGCTGCCGCCTACCGTAAAGAGTATTGCGGCATTAAGAGCCGGACTGGGCAAGACCCTGATGGAGCGCATCGCCGAAAACAAGCCCGAGGTAGTAACCCTGCTGAAAATCCAATACCGCATGAACGACGAAATCATGCGATTCTCGAGCGACTGGTTCTACGAGGGCAAGGTGGAGAGTGCGCCTCAGATCAAATACCGGAGCGTATTGGATTACGACCATCCGATAACGTGGATTGATACATCAAACGAGAAGAATCAGATAACGATAGAAGGAGAAGATGCTCCTGAGGATTCTGCTTCCACAGCATCTTCTGTATCTGCAGCCAATCAGAATTCTGATTTGAACTTCAAGGAGCAGTTTGTGGGCGAGAGTTTCGGGCGCATCAACAAGGCAGAAGCCGAGCTAACCCTGCTGACTCTGGCGGAATACTTCACCAAGATAGGCAAACAGCGCGTTTTGGAGGAAAGAATCGATGTAGGCATCATCTCGCCTTACCGTGCCCAGGTACAATATCTCAAGAAGCTCATCAAGAAGTATGAGTTCTTCAAGCCTTACCGCCGCCTGATCAGCGTAAACACGGTAGATGGTTTCCAGGGACAGGAAAGAGACGTGATCCTCATCTCCCTGGTACGTTCCAACGACGAGGGACAGATTGGATTTCTGAAAGACCTCCGCCGCATGAACGTGGCAATGACGAGAGCCCGAATGAAGCTCATCATCCTGGGCAACAAGGACACGATGACGAAACATCCTTTCTACAAGAAACTGTGGGAGTATGTGGAAGCTATCAACAACAACGAATAAAATAAAGACTATTTTATGCTACAACGAGACTACATACAGCGACTGATTCGCGAGTTTATGGCGGCACTCGAAAGAATGCTCGAAAAGAAAGAGGTGGAGGTGAGACGTGAGAAGATCAGGGAGCTCTACAATCAATACGTAGGTCCTTACGCCTTCTACAGCATCGCCACCATCGAAGACGTGATGAAGGCGATGGCAGGAATCGACGACGAGGAGAAGCGACTCTCCAAGATGGACATGCTTGCCGAACTCTACTATCACGAGGCTGACATGGTGGGACAGCCCGCAAGAGATGAACTTCTGAACAAGGCGTTCATGCTCTTCGATTACGTGGAAGCACACGGAGATACGTTCTCCATTGAGCGCCGCAACAAAATGGCACAAATCAGACAGAAGATAGGAGATGCGCTCAAATAAAATGAGTGCATTCTCCCCCTCTTTCATATTTTTAGGATAACAAAAACTAATCATAAAGTTCAATGGTCAAAACTCAAAGTTCAAAGTCTACTAATGACATGACTGTAGGTTCGCCCATGCGAGCCATCATCAAATTTGCGATTCCACTTATCTTGGGTTACATCCTTCAGCAGATGTATCTCATCATCGATGCCGCCATCGTGGGAAGATGGATTGGCGTGGGGGCTCTTGCGGCAGTAGGCGCATCCAGCTCCATCATGTTTCTCATCATGGGCTTCTGCAACGGTTCCTGTGCCGGTTTTGCCATCCCTATCGCCCAGGCTTTCGGCGCCAGGGATTATGCCAAGATGCGGGCTTACGTAAGCAACAGCATCCGCATCGCCGTGGTGTTTGCCGTGGTCATCACCTTTCTTTCCTGCATCTTCTGCGGAAAGATTCTGCATCTGGTGAATACGCCGAAGGAGGTGTTCGATGACGCCTACATCTTCCTGATGCTGCAGTTTGCGGCGATTCCTTTCACTATCGCCTACAATCTGCTCTCCGGTCAGATCCGCGCTCTGGGCAACTCGAAACAGCCTTTCTATTTCCTCATCACAGCTTCCGTTATCAACATTATTCTAGATGGCATTCTGATTCTCGGTATGGGGTTAGGTGTAGAGGGAGCAGGTATTGCCACTTGGCTTTCACAGGGAATTTCCGTGCTGCTCTGTATCTGGTTTATCAAAAAGAAGATGCAGATTCTGATTCCGAAGGGAGAAGAAAGAAAATTCGATAATAAGAAGATAAGCATTCTGCTGAACAACGGCGTTCCGATGGGTCTGCAGTTCTCGATTACCGCCATTGGTCTCATCATGCTGCAGAGTGCCAACAACGCTCTGGGAACGGTTTATGTGGCTGCATTTACTGCCTCTATGCGCATCAAATATCTCTTTACCTGCGTATTCGAGAACATCGGAGTGGCGATGGCTACCTATTGCGGTCAGAACCTGGGAGCCCGGAAGCTGGATAGAATCGGGCAGGGCGTAAGGGCTTCCATCAGGATGATGCTGGTTTATTTCGTCTTCACCTTCCTGCTCATCTATCCGTTTGCCGATGAGATGATGATACTCTTCGTGGATAAGGGCGAGGCAGAAGTGGTGACTTATGCAGCCCAGTTTATGCGCATCGCCAACTATTTCTATCCTTGTCTGGGCTTGCTTACCATCCTGCGCTACAGCATCCAGGGCTTGGGTTACAGCAATCTCTCGATGATGAGTGGCGTAATGGAAATGATAGCGAGATGCGGTGTGAGTCTCTGGCTGGTGCCTGCCCTGGCATGGACGGGTGTCTGCTTCGGCGACCCTGTGGCGTGGGTCATGGCAGATCTCTTCCTCATTCCCGCCTTCCTGTGGCTTTACAAGCATCTGAAGAAGGAGCAAGTCCGATAGGGTAATTTTGGCGTTTTAAAAATTTGCATTAAAAAATATTCTGCTAAGGGTTAGGAAAATGAAAATTCGATTGTAATATAGGCAAAAGAAAATAAAGTAATGCAAATAAACAAAGAAACGATAGAACAGCTCTTCCGGCAGCATTATCTGAGGATGTACCAATTGGCCAGGGTACTTCTGAAGGACGATGCAGCCAGCAAGGATGTGGTGAGCGAAGTCTTTGCCGATGTGCTCGACGGAAAGACCCAACTGGGTCTTGATAACGAGACAATAGCCAGCGATTCGCCCCTGCCTTCCACTAACGCCGGGAGCTATCTTCTGGTGTGTGTGCGCCATAAATGCCTCAACCTGTTGAGCCGACAGAAGATGAAAGACCGGGTTCATCATCTTCTGAAAGCCGATACTTCGCCTTCGATAGCTCCCCTGGAAGCGACGATTGCCGAAATAGACAAGGAGACCGAAAAGTACGAGGCAATTCTGGCTTATATGGATACTGAACTCACGCCACAAACCCGCAAGGTACTCAATCTCCGTTTTCGGCAGAAACTGAAATATCGGGAGATTGCTACGGAATTAGGCATCAGCGAAGTGGCAGTTTATAAGCATCTGGCGCAAGGCATCAGAAAATTAAAGCAAAAGTTTAACCCTTAGCAGATTTATTATGGACAAGTTTGAAAAAATACTGGATATCATCGACCATCAGGAGAAGTATTCTGATGAGGAGATTCGTGAAATATTGCAGGATGAGGAATGCCGAAAACTCTATCAGACGATGGTGGAAGTGGATTCTGCACTTGAAAGCCCCTCTCCTATTATTAATGTAGATGAGGAATGGGAGAAATTCAGCCAGAAACATCAACTTCAGGAAGCATCCCATCCTATAACTTCCTGGCGTAAACTAGCAGCATCCATCGCCGGCTTTGTCTTGATTTCGGGTATTGCCTTTGCCGCAATCCATACTTACATCAAGCGCAGCCAGGAACCAATCCAGGTAACCGCAGATACTCATCCGGAAGTCATAAAATCAGATTCCGCAAAGCAGGTAGCAGCAACGGATTCCCTGACTCATCCGAAACCAGAAAAGCCAGCCATTCACAAGACTTTCGAGAATGTGGCTTTCGAGCAGATGCTTTCTGAAATTGCTTCTTATTATGATTTACAAGTGAAGTTTGAGAATAACGAGGACAAGACCCTCCGCCTCTATTACGAATGGAACAGTCATTCGAGCATCGAGAACATCGTAAAAGAACTGAACCAATTCGAGAATGTAAACATCGAATTGCAACAAAACGAGCTGATTGTAAAATAACAAGCTTATCAAAAGTAAGCATAATATTATAGACTCTCAAAGTAATCATAAAGTTCAAAGCTCAAAGTTAAAAAGTATCATTATGAGAAGATTTTCAGCCATCATATTCCTGCTGTGCACGTTCGCCCTGGCGATGAGCGCACAGCACATCCAGCGCAACTATCACAACCGCAGCATGTCGGACGTCCTCATCGACCTCGACAAGGCTTCCAAGCGCTACAAAATCAGCTTCATCTACAACGAACTGGAAGACTTCACAGTTACCCAGAACGTGAAGACAGCCAATATTCCCGATGCTATCCGCAAGGTAATCGGCTTCTATCCGATGCAGATGACCGTGGGCGACAGCCTCATCACCGTGGAGTGCATGCACAAGAGCGAGCGCAAGCTGATAGGCAGACTGATAGACAATCACAATCTTCCTGTAGAATTCGCCAATATCCAGCTGCTTAACCCGAAGGATTCCTCCTTTCTCTGTGGAGGCGTGAGCAACGCCAATGGCGATTTCGTCATCCCCTGCCAGCAGAAGCAGGCCCTCATGAAGGTTTCGTTCGTAGGCTACAAGACGATTTGCAAGCTGGTACCTATTGCCCGCATCGGAAATGTGAGGATGCAGGCGAATGCCTATCAACTGGGCAAGGTGGAAGTAAAGGGCAAGCTGCGTATCGACCACGGCGACCATGCTTCTTATACATTCTCTGACGAACAGATCAGGAACTCACGCCATTCACAGGATCTCCTGGGAACACTCCCGGGAATCTATACCGATCCGATGACCGGCAAGACATCCAGTATGACCGGCAAATCCATCAAGATTCTCATCAACAACGTGCCGATGACGAGCGAGAACGACTTGAAGGCTATTGCCGCCAACAAAATAAAGAAGGTGGAATACTACGAAGATCCTCCTATCAGATACGGCGATGTGGGCATCTTGATGAACATCATTACCAAGCCGCTTGATACGGGTTATACTACTGGTTTTGATGTGTCCAGCGCCTTGACCACAGGGTTTAGCAATGATAATGTGTATTTCAAGTACAACAAGGGCAATCATCAGTTTTCCTTCGATTACAGCATCAACGTGAGAAACTATCGTGACTGGATAGAAGACAACCAGTATTCCTTTACGCTTGACGACCAACAGGCTGTCTATGATTACCATCTGCACAAGCGTTTTGGCTATACCGACAACAAGTTCAACCTGAAGTATGCTTACAGCAAGCCAGATGACGTAACCTTCCAGGTCACCTTTTCGCCAGAATTGTCACATAAGTTCAACCGGGGAAATAGCGAGGTTGCAACGCAAGGAAACGAGGCTTGGAAGGATGGTTTCGGAAACACGAAGGATATTGTAGATTACGTGAAACCTGCAGTAGATCTCTATCTCAGCAAGCAGTTTGCCCATAAGCAGACACTCGATGTGGACGTGCTCGGCTCTTACTTCAACACCAGGCAGCAAATGCTCAACCGGCAATGGACTTCCGACAAGGATAGCATCTTGACCGATGACGACATGCACTCCAGAAGTCACATCTACTCCCTGATAGGAGAAGCTGATTATACCAAAGAATGGGAGCAGGGAGAGCTGTCGGCAGGAGTATATACCTGGAACAAGTGGAGCGACTATAATGTGCGCAATATCCTTTCCGGCTATGAGCCATCCAAGTATTCTTCATGCATCAAGATCAATACGGTTTATGCCCAATACCAGAACCATATCGGCAAGTTTACCTATCGCATAGGCGTTAAGAGCACGTGGAGAACCCAGAGCTATCAGGATCTCACCTATAACAACAACTATATTCATCCGTTGCTGTATTTATCTTATAAGCTGAAGAACGGTTCGTTGCAGCTGCTATCATCCAGCGGCACCAATTACCCCGCCATCTCAACATTGAGCGAGAACATGACGATTGTCATCCCCGGACTGATGAAGCAGGGCAACCCGAATGTAAAGGCTACGATGGAATGGGGACCGATATTCAGATACACCTATAATGATGCGATGCTCTACCTGCAAGTAGCACTTTATGGAATCTATAATGACAAGGTAATTACACCTTATTATTATTGGACCACGGTGAACGACAAGCGCAGCATAGTTTCTACCTATGAAAACGGCAGTTTCTATTGGCGTTATGGCACAGGCTATTATCTTCAGTTCAAGCCGTTCAAGAACGAGATTTTGAAACTGATGGTGGGTGGAGGTTTTGAACGGGAGGTAATCAGCAATTCCTATGGTCGCCATTGCTACTGGTGGAGTCCTTTCAAATATGGCATCTATTTCCGGAAGGGAAACTGGGGAGCATCTTACCAGGGAAATATTCCTTCGAAGATGGCAGTCCTGAACTATCGCAAGGCAGATGAGTCCAAGAGTGAATTCTCTGCTTTTTACCAGAAGGGAGCCTGGCGTTTCTCGTTCTATGGCTTGTGGATGTTTGCACCAGCCAAGTACGAGAGCCAGACGTTCGACAATCCGATTATGAACCAGACGGAACAGCACATCATCAAGGATAATCGCCGCATGCTGACGCTGGGTGTCAGCTACAACTTCTTCTCAGGAAAGAAGAAGAACATCCGGAAGACCATCAACAACTACGATGCTGATGCTGGTGCATTCAAGTAAAAGCCGTCTTCGGTTTTCCCAAAATCACAAATAAGCAAAAGGCTGGACTTCCTAACCCGAAGTTCAGCCTTTTTGCATGTCATCAGTAATCCAAATACGCATTTTATCGTTTATAGACGACAAAAACAACAACTTTTTATCGTTTATAGACGATAAAAATGTATCAATTCTATCGTTTATAGACGACAAGCACCATTTTTAGGGCAATTTTGCGCTGGGACGATTACCCTTCTAAGAGAAGAAAATAATATTTCCAGTTAGGAAAATAAAAATCTCTAACTGGGAAAATATTTAGGATGAAAATGACTCAAAACAGACAGCTGAGACTCACTTTCCGGTTTTTCCGGCTCTAAATCGGGCAATAGTCTCAGTTATCCCGTTTTTACTTGCATTTTTTAGGAGAACATGATTTTGTATTTCAGCAAGGTCTAAATCTACTTTAAAGCAAAAAACAAAGCAATTTTGAGGGTTTGGGAGACCTAAAAAGAATGCTTTTGTAAAATCTTTCGAATAATCTATAGGGCTGAGACCGAAAATGGGAAACCGCGAAACCTTCATAAGTCGTTGCTTTCTAGGGAATTAGATTATCGCCTCTTTTCCTTTTACTTGCTTCCATAGTCTCAGTCTCAGAGTCTCAGTTGTTTTTCAAGCACCCCTCTTCTTCTTATATACTTATATATTATATATATATTAATATATAATTAATTAATAATCAATAAGTTATAAAGACAAAGAAAGAGAGAGCGGAAGAATGGTACCCCCTTTATTTATAACTGAGACTCTGAGACTGAGACTCTCTGCTCATCCCAAACAAAAAAGCAGAAGTCTGCCAGCATCCCTGCCAGCAGACTCCTTTTCCATAAACCGAACCTAAATTTTACACTTTCTTTTTCTAGGAAATGCAATTACAATGTAAACCTAAATATAACCTATTACCTTGATGAAACTTCTAATACGCTTTTCTCTATTATAACGCTTTGCAAATGAATACCTTCTTAAGACTATTCAGCAACAGCCTGCTGCTCTACAGCCTTGTCCGCAACAGTCTGCTCTGTAGAATCCTGCTTGGCAGAATCCTCAACGCTAGCCTGAGAACTGATAGCTGTGCCTTCTACTGTTGAATCGGCTGGAGCTACTGTATCAACTGGAGCTACTTCAGAATTACCCATCATTTTGCTAGAAGCAAAAACATTACTTACTGAAACCATTACCATAGCTGCGATAGCTGCAAAAACGAACTTCTTCATAATCTTATCTTTTAAACTGTTATTACTAATATTGTTATTTACTTTCGTTGTGGATTCATTATCAAACCCGCTATTCATTATCACAAGATGCGTACCAGAAAATGAGCAAACCAACAACTTCGCCTGATTATCAACCACTTATCATTTCCGTACCAAAAACAGAGAGTGGGGAAAATGGGGAATGAGTGGGGAAAAAATCCACAAAAAAATGGGGATTCCGTTCCAGATAACTTCCATTTTCCCCAAGAATAAGTTATATAACACAAAGGAGTAAAGAAGAAGGACAAACTAAAGATGCATACCCTCTTAAAATTAATTGGAAGAACTGGAATCTGGAAGAATTAGAAAACAGATGTTTAAACGAAAAATCGAGAAATATCTCAAAGAATGGAAAAGTGATGAGCACAAACACTCATTTTTCCCCTCTACATGGCTTTTCTGCTGAAAAACAAATAATCTTCGTTAAAATATCGGAATCCTAAGAATAATCCCGACAGAAATGATTAATTTTGCAAACAAAAACAGAATACTGTAGATAAATGCAGAAGATAACGCATAAGAGAATCAGAATTTCCTGGCTGCTGCTATTGGTTTACCTGCCGATGCTGCTGGTCATTACGTTTCACCATCATGGTGAAGCGCAGGGAACTCATGCAGATTTCTATTGTGCCGATTGCGCCCATCATGTTCATCACGACGGACATCTGATAGCCCTGCAGAATACCATGCACGACTGTGTGCTCTGCCAATTGCAAAGCACACCTTATCTGGCTCCATCCCTCGTGGTTTGGGTTGCCATCGCCGTGCTCCATCTCTCCCCTCGCCGTGCCTTCTGCTCTCCTTGCTTGTGCAGGGCGAAGGGGGTAAAATCTACCCGTGCTCCACCTTATTATCAGTTTTTATAAATAATTGAAAATTAACATAATAAGGCAATAAATAACATAATGGAAACAATATTGAAATCAATATTGCTGATGAGCCTATGCTCGTCGGCAACAGCCCCTGCTATGGCTATAAACGGAGCAGATAATAACAAGGAAAAGTCAAGCATTCATGATATGGAAACCAGCGATTCCATCAAGCACCAGCCTCTGACGGAATCGAGCGTGAAACTGAACGAAGTGGTGGTTACAGGATTGACTGGCAGCCAGAAGCTCAAGCAGTCGCCAGCACCCATCTCCTTCGTTTCTGCCCACCAGCTCGAAATGCAACCTTCTACCAACATCATCGACGCCATCGCTCATCAGCCAGGCGTTTCACAGATTACCACGGGAAGCGGAATTTCAAAGCCCGTGATCCGTGGTCTGGGCTATAACCGCGTGGTAGTGGTAAACGACGGAATCAGACAGGAAGGACAGCAATGGGGCGATGAACACGGAATAGAAATCGACCCCGCTTCGGTTCATTCCGTAGAGATTCTGAAAGGTCCGGCAAGTCTCATGTATGGATCGGATGCGATGGCAGGCGTCCTCATCTTCCACTCCGCTCCTACCCTTGCCAAGGGCGACATGAGAGCAAATTCCTCAACGGGTTATCAAACCAACAACGGACTTTTTGATTATTCGCTCAACTTTGCCGGCAACCAGGGCGGATTTGTATGGAACACCCGCTACAGCGGAAAGATGGCGCATGCCTACAAGAATAAATACGATGGTTATGTATTCGGTTCATCACTCAGAGAGCAGGCATTCTCGCAGCTTCTCGGTTGGAACTACCGCCAGGGGCATTCGCATCTTACACTCGATTATTATCATCTCACTCCGGGCATCGTAGAGGGAGAAAGAGATGAGAAAACGGGCGAACTGGAAGTTCCCGATGGCTACGATGCCAAAAGTTACGGCAAACCGATGCCTTATCAGCAGATTCACCATTACAAGGCGGTGCTCGACAATTCCTGGTTCCTGGGCGACGGCAATCTGAAACTCCTCTTGGGTTATCAGCAGAACCGCCGTCAGGAGTTTGAGGAGGAAGAGAATCCGAAGGAATGCGGACTCGACTTCATGCTCCATACCGTGAATTATGACCTACATTATCTCTCGCCGGAAATGAATGGCTGGAAATTCTCAACAGGTGTCAACGGCATGTGGCAACAATCAATTAACAAGGGAACAGAGTTTCTGATTCCAGCCTATCATCTCTTCGATTACGGCGTGTTTGCCACGGTGAGCAAGAAAATAGGCAAGCTGAATCTAAGCGGCGGAATCAGATACGATCATCGCCACCTGCACAGCGAGGCTTTGAGAGAAGAGAATGATGCAGAATCGCATCGTTCTGAATCGAATGATTCTTTCCGCTTCCAGGCCTTTAAGCGCAGCTTTGAAGGAGTAACCGGAAGCATCGGATTGGCTTATGAAATCCTGCCCGATTTCAACCTTAAGCTGAACCTGGCAAGAGGATTCCGTGCTCCAAACATCAGCGAATTATCATCGAATGGTGTGCACGAGGGAACCCAGCGATACGAATTGGGAAATACCAGTCTGAAGCCGGAAAACAGCTGGCAATTCGACCTTGGTCTGGATTATTCTTCGCCTATCATTTCGGCAGAGCTCTCGCTGTTTGCCAATCGCATCAACCATTACATCTATAGCGAGAAGTTGGCAGATGAGAACAATCAGCCTGTCCTCATCGACGACACGCCAGTCTATCAGTTTACTTCGGGCGACGCCCGCATTCTGGGTGGTGAGGCGAGCATCGACATCCACCCTGTGGAGCATCTGCATATCGGCAACACCTTCTCGCTTGTCAACTCGGTTCAGTTGCATCAGCCATCCGAATCAAAGTATCTGCCATTCACCCCAGCCCCTCGCTGGGTTTCGGATGTAAGGTATGAGTTTGTCTGCGACGGCAAGACTTTCGACCATCTCTTCGTAAAGCTACAGATGGATTGCAATCTCCGCCAGAGCCATTATTTCGCAGCCAACGATACGGAGACCGCTACGCCATCGTACACCTTATTAAATATGTATGCCGGTACCGACGTGAAGCTCCATGGCAAGCGCCTTCTTTCGCTCTATCTTTCGGGCGAGAACCTTACCAACCGTGCTTACCAGAACCACCTGAGCCGTTTGAAGTATCTTGACGTAAACCAGGTTACAGGCAGAAGAGGCGTTTACAATATGGGCCGCAACTTCAGCATAAAGATAGTGGTTCCGATAGAGCTGTAACTCCCCTTTTAGGATAAGTAATTCCTCATCAGGAATCAGAATTTTGAATAAACAAGTGCCGATAAAGATGCCAAAAGCTGCCGGAAAAGCGACTTTTGGCGCCATTATCGGCATTTTTTCGTCTAATTATTAGACAAACATTACTACTTTTCTATGATATTTCGTAACTTTGCACCATGATTAAGAAACAAGGAACGATATTGATTGTTGATGACAACCGCAACATTCTTACTACGGTAAGGATGCTGCTAGAACCCATATTCGATGGCATCATCACCATCGCCAACCCTAACTCCATCCCAGCCAAACTGAGAGAGGAACACCCCGACGTGGTGCTGCTCGACATGAACTTCTCCAGCGGAATCAATTCGGGAAACGAGGGACTGTACTGGCTCAGGGAAATCAAGAGCCTCAGCCCGAAAACCGAAGTGGTACTCTTTACCGCCTACGCCGACATCCAACTTGCCGTAACAGGCATCAAGGAAGGTGCCGCCGACTTCATCGTGAAGCCTTTTGAAAACGAGAAGATGATCCGTACGCTGGTAGAGGCTAGGGATAAGAACAAGGCTGTGGATAACGTTATCAACAGGAGAGGTGGAAAACCTGGTGGAAAAGATGCGCAAAGCGCTATGTATTGGGGAGATAGCGAAGTTATGAACAATTTGAGAAGTATTGTGGAAAAGGTTGCTGCAACCGATGCAAACATCCTCATTACAGGCGAAAACGGAACAGGTAAAGAGGTGTTAGCCAACGAGATACATCGTTTATCCACAAGATGTGGAAAGAAAATGCTGCCTGTGGATATGGGAGCCATTACGGAAACCCTTTTCGAGAGTGAGCTCTTCGGTCATGTAAAGGGTGCCTTTACTGATGCCAAGGTGGATAAACCGGGCAAATTTGAGCTTGCCGACGGCAGTACCATCTTCCTGGATGAGATAGGAAACCTATCCTACGGTCTTCAGGCAAAACTCCTTACCGCCCTGCAACGCAGAAGCATCGTAAGAGTGGGCGGAAGCACGCAGATTCCCATCAACGTACGACTGGTTTGCGCCACCAACCGCAACCTGCAGCAGATGGTAAACGATGGCGAATTCAGAGAGGATCTGCTCTATCGCATCAACACCATCCATCTGGAATTGCCTGCCCTGAGACAGAGAAAATCAGACATCGTTCCATTGGCAGAAAGATTCCTCCATCAATATGGCGATTTATATAATAAGTTGAATCTCCGTTTTTCGGAAGAGGCTGAGAAAAAACTTACCAGTTTGCCATGGTACGGAAACATCCGTGAACTCCAGCACGCCATCGAGAAAGCCGTGATTCTATCTGATGGCGGAATGATTTCTGCCGAAGATATTGACGGCGGAAACCAGCAGAGAAGAGAGAAGCCCCTGGAAGAGGTTCAGACGCTCGACGAGATGGAAAGCCGAATGATAGAGAAAACCATCAGGGAATGTGAGGGAAACCTGTCGGTGGTAGCAGCAAGACTGGGCATTTCCCGCCAGACGCTTTATAATAAGATTAAGCGATATGGGATTTAAGTGAAGAACGAAAAGTGAAGAGTGAAGAATTCTATAGTTTTTGAGGTATGGATATTAATAAGGTGATTATTATCGTGCTTTTGCTCGTGGCTGTAGTGGGTTACATTCGCCTCTACCGCCACTATCGCCGCAACATCAAGAAGGTAACCTTCCTTTTTGATGCGATAGATAATGGGGATTTCTCCTTCAACTTTCCTACGGAGAAGAGGTTTAAGGAAGATAATATTCTACACCAGTCCCTCAACCGCATCAAGCTCTTCCTGCAACATACGAGAGAGGAGCAGATGGATCGGGAGAAATATTACGAGCAGATTCTGAATGCGGTGGATACGGGCATCCTGGTGGTAGATAGCCACGACAACATCCTGCAGCACAACCAGGCAGCCCTCCGGTTGCTCGATACGGATGTGCTTACCCACATGAATCAGGTAAAAGGAAAGCTGAAGGATGAACACCTGGCAAAGCATGAGACGCAAGCCATGCTGAAAGACAAGCACGTGCGCATCATCGCCCTGAGCGACGTGAGCCACGAGCTGAGCAATCAGGAGGTGGATTCTTGGATCAAGCTGATTCGTGTGCTGACCCATGAAATCATGAATACCATCACGCCGGTTACTTCGCTGAGCGAGACTCTGCTTACCCGGGTTACAGAGGATAAAGACCTGAAGCAAGGCTTGGAAACCATCCACAAAACAGGAACCGAACTGTTGGCTTTCGTCAACAACTATCGCCGCTTCACCCATGTTCCCCAGCCTCAGCCTGCTCTTTTCTATGTGGAACCATTCCTGGAAAGAATGGCGTTACTTTGCAACCACGAAGTAGAGATTTCGGCTTCTCCCAAGGATTTGCTGACTTACGCCGATGAGAGCCTCCTCTCTCACGTAGTAACGAATCTTCTGAAGAATGCCGTAGAAGCTTTCAGGGAAAAGGAAAGAGAAGACAAGCAGGAATGCCGCTCCGCAGATTTGCAATCCGTGGCAAGCAAGAAGACATTTATCCGTCTCAAAGCCTACGCCAACGCCCAGGAATCCATCATCATCGACGTGAGCAACAACGCCGGTCTCATCCCCGAAGATGTAGCCTCCCACATCTTCATCCCGTTCTTCACCACGAAGCCGGAAGGAAGCGGAATCGGTCTCTCCCTTTCCCGCCAGATCATGCGAGTAAGCGGCGGCAGCCTCTCGCTCCATCAGGACAAGGCACAGGGAATCACCACCTTCCGCATCATCATTCCATAAAAAAGTATAATTTTGGGGAGGAAAGTTTGGCACTTTCGCTTTTTTACAATATCTTTGCCATTATAAAAGATTAAGCTTATGTCAACCGACGATAAGACCATATTAAAGATAAAAGATATAGCTAAATCTGCTATTCCTTCAGGAAGCAAGGCTATATTGTATGGATCAAGAGCGAGAGGTGATGCTCACAACGATTCAGACTGGGACATTCTTATCCTTTTAGATAAAGACAAACTGGAACAAACGGACTATGACAGAGTAAGTTACCCATTTGTCTTGTTAGGTTGCGACCTCGGCACAGAAATCAATCCCATTCTTTACACAAAGAAAGAATGGGAATCGTATAACTTCACCCCTTTTTACGAGAATGTAAATCGAGACGGCATTAGTTTAATATAAAAGTTATGGATCAAGTAAACAAAGACACATTAATCAGTCTGCAAGTAGAAAAAGCCAAGCGATTTTTAACTCAAGCAGATGAAATGGTTGAACTAAAGCATTGGGATTTAGCAGCCAATCGCTATTATTATGCCTGCTTCCATGCCGTACAAGCTCTATTCATAGCAAAAGGTGTTAATGCCCACACTCATGCTGGCATTAACACCCAATTCAGTTTACACTTCGTAAAGACTGGTATCGTAGATATCTCTTATGGCAGTTTCCTCGCCCGTATGTTCCAATTAAGGCAAAAAGCCGATTACAACTGCGCCTATGAAATTTCCGAAAATGACATCCTGGAAATTATTGGCTTATCACACGATTTTATAAAAGCCATATTAAACTTAGTCAAATAATTACTGATTGCCCTCCTCCACAATCTGTCCATCAAACAGGCGGATGGTGCGATGGGCTATCTTGGCATCATGCTCATTATGTGTTACCATGACGATGGTGGTGCCCTCGTGGTTCAGCTCGGTAAGCAGATGCATCACCTCGGCTCCATTCTTGGAATCAAGGTTACCCGTAGGCTCATCGGCTAGGATGAGCTTCGGACCAAAGACCACGGCACGGGCGATGGCTACTCGCTGCTGCTGACCACCAGAAAGCTGGTGAGGGAAGTGCTTGGCACGATGGCTGATGGCCATTCGCTTCATAATCGCCTGCACCTTTGCCTTGCGCTCCGCCTTCGGAATGTTGAGGTAGGTAAGAGGAAGCTCGATGTTCTCCTCTACATTCAATTCATCTATCAGATTGAAGCTCTGGAACACAAATCCGATTTCTCCCTTTCTCACATCCGTGCGCTCCTTTTCCTTCAGGTTTGCCACCTCGTGATTACCCAGGAAATATTTTCCCGATGTAGGATTATCCAATAATCCAAGGATATTGAGCAAGGTGGATTTGCCGCAACCAGATGGTCCCATAATGGCAACAAACTCGCCGTCTTCTACTGTGAAAGATACGTTATTTAAAGCAATCGTCTCCACATCTTCTGTGCGGAATGACTTGCAAAGATTCTCTACTTTTATCATTTTATTCAATGTTAAGTGTTAAATGTTGAATGTTAAATTTGGGCATACGCCCTTAAATCTGTGTCATCTAAATCTGCGGGAAACTTATTCATCCTTGAGATACTTCACCGGATTGCTGTTAGCCACCTTGTAGCAGTTGATGATTACTGATAGGGCGATGATGACGAGCAAGATGATGGCAACGCCGATAAACAGCAGAGGCGTCATCGTAATCTTCTCGCTGAACGACATGAGCCATTGTCGGGCTATCAGCCATGCTGCAATATCTCCCACGATGATGCAAGGCAAAGCTATCTTCATAATGTCCTTCAGGAAGATGCGAAGAATATCCTTCACCTTCGCCCCGTTCACCTTTCTGATTGCAATCTCCTTGCGGCGGCGGTTTACCTCATCACTCGTATAGCCCACCAATCCGAAGAGGGCGATGATCATCGTCACGATGCCGGCTACCAGGATTCCGTTGCGGAAATTGAGCTGGGAAGCATACTGGTTAGCCAATTCAGAAACATAACTTTTCACGATGACCTTATTGTTCGGATACATCGCCTGCACCTTCGATTGCAACTCCGACAACGATTCATCCCTTAGTTCATTAAACTTAACCAACATATAATAAGCCGTCTTGGCTGAATAGAAATACAAGTCAGGAAATTCATTCATTCCATCACCCCCGGTTTCCACAGCACCCCAGCGAATATTCCTGCACACGCCACAAATGGTAAAGATATTATTATCATGTCCCGTACAGGTAATTTGCTTGCCAACTACGCCATCCTTCCAATGCCACGTTTTGATGAGTTTCTCAGCACCTCGTTCATCAATAATAACCTGTCGGCAACTGTCATTTCTTTCCGTAAAGAAAGAACCCTGAACGATAGGAATATTCAGCATCTTGAAGAAATTGTCGTCCACTCCCGACATCTCCATGATATTAAAGGTATTCTTCTCGTCGCCAGGTACTCCAACCATATTTCCACTACGATCATACCCATCGAGCGGAACATTAAAAGTCGAGCTGCAATCCTTGACATTCGGCATCCGTCTGACTTCTGCCAGACATTGGTTGCGCTGGTCTCTATTGCTGGCATCTACCGAAACAATAGCCACATGATCGTAATCATACCCAGGATTGAGCCCCAACATCAGCTGGTATTGACCATTCACGATGTAAAGCAAACTGAACAGCAAACCAGAAATAACGAACTGGACACCCAACAAACCAAGTTTCCAACGGTTGCGATTCTCATTATAGCCACGGAAAGCGATGGCTACAGGAATCTTGTTGTAAAGCCAACCTGGCAACAAGCCGCCAACCAGCAGTACCAGAATACAAATAGCCACCAATATCCAACTGCCACGATTAAGCACCAACGTGCTTACCGGAGCAGAAAGGAAATTTTCGATGGTTCCCTTGCAAAGAAACACAAGAACAGCCGCAAGAACAACCGCCAGCCCCACATGCACCAAAGCCTCAGAGAAAATGATGGCATGAATGTTCTTCGATTCGGCACCATAGCACTTACGGACAGCCATTTCGCGAGAACGACCCACGAGATTTCCCACGATGATAAGCAGATAGTTCATCACAGAAGTAAAGAGGAGGACAAAAGCGATAATTCCCATAATCCATCCCATCTTCTTGACATAAGGATTTTGGGTGTAAACATCGCTCAATACCGTGAAATCATAGTTCAGTTCTATTCCCATATTCTTCATCTCCTTCAAAGGGAAATGATCCTCTCGCATCTTATTCACGTAAGGCTTGAGTTCTTTTGCCTCATGCCCCTTTGCCAACCGGATGTAGGACCTATAGGAATCATTTCCCACCCATTGGCCTCTGCCATCGTATGAATATACGTATGGCACACTACACCTCGACAGAATCATCTGCGTACCATGAAAGGAAGAACCCCATGGAAACGCTTCGAAAACACCATAGATGGTAAAAGTGGTTCCCGGATAATTGGAAAGCGTGAAATGCTTGCCTACAACATTACCGCCTATCTTTGCTGCCGTTTCTGAATCGATGAGACAGGATAAGGGTTGGGATAGAATCTGTTTAGCCTTGCCTATCAGTATCTTCTGTGGAAAGACATCAAAGAAACAACTGTCTGCCATCCTGATATTGGCAGAAATGATGTTCTGGTCTTCCATCTTGCATTGGGCATCATCATAAAAATCGTGAGTACTGGTAGCAGCTTCCACCATAGGCGCATATTGCTTTACACCTTGGGCGGTGGCTCCTGAAGTATTGGTAAACTCCATGGTTTCGCCATGGTTAGTACCCACTTCCGAAATCATATACGTCCTCTCCCAACTAGGGAAATACGTATCGTAGGTCTGCTCGAAATAAATCTCGGCAATAATTACCGAACTGATTGCCAATCCGAGCGCCAGACACAAGATCTTCACGAAATTGTGCTGGCCCCTTCGAGGCAGATTCTTGAATGCGTTAATAATATGATTCATATCAAATATCCTGTTTCAAGGGCGTTAGCCCAATTTATCACTAATCACTACTAATTAATCATTACTAACTAATCACTACTAATTAAAAACTAATACATCATTATCCTTATAGGCCTCATAGCCGCTAACGATAACCTGCTCGCCCGGCTCCAAGCCCTCAATTACCTCATAATACTGAGGATTCTGGCGACCGATGGTAATCTTTCGGCGATAAGCCTTCTTGCCACTCTTGTCTAATACAAAGATCCATTGACCGCCCGTTACACTATAAAACGTGCCTTTAGGGATAATTATTGCCTGCTTCGACTGACCGAGCTGCAAATCTACATAATAAGTCTGACCGGTTCGGATATTGCCAGGGCGAACACCTTTGAAGATGAAGTCGATACGGAACCTGCCATCTCTTACCTCGGGATAAACCTTGCGAACCTGCAGGAGATAATGCTTGCCGTTCTGGTCGAAAGTGGCTGTGAGTCCCGGTTTTACCCGGTCGATGTAATGCTCATCCACCTGCGCCTGCACCTTGAAATCGCTGAGGTCGTTGATGACTCCAATCTTCTGTCCAGCCTGAATGCTCTGTCCCAGTTCCACATCGAGCAAACCGATTTCGCCCGAAATGGTACTACGGATGTTCAGCTTCTCCTTGCGCTGGCGAACCAGTTGCACATTCTTCTGCATGGCTTCCAGATTATCGCCCATCTGCTCCATCTGCGAACGGCGGAGCTGTGCATCCTTCTTCAATCGCTTGCTGATGAGCGCATGCTTCTTGACGGCAAGGTCGTAATCTTCCTTTGCCTTGAGATACTCCTCGCGCGAATTGAGTTCTTCCTTGTGCAACGCCTCCTGATGCTGATAGGAACGGCGCTTGGTAATGACATCCTGCGAAAGCGAAAGTTCCTCGTTGCTGTTGTTCAGGCGGTCCTGTTCCATCGAAATCTGGGTGTTGCGAAGCATATCCTGCTTTTCGGCAAGTTCGCTTTCGGCATTCAGAATCTCCAGGTCGAGATTCGAATTGCTCAGTTTCACGATTACATCGCCCTTGTTCACGTGGGCACCTTCATCCACCACTTTCTCCAGAACAATACCGCCTTCCTCGGAACTGATCTGCACCACGGAGATAGGAACCACCTGTCCATCCACCGAAACATAATCGTTGAACTGCGCCTTCTCCACGGTTCCGATGCTCAATCCCTTCCTGTCCACCTTCAGGGTGGAAGAGAAATTGCTCAATCCCAACCAAATGAGGACTGCGATCAAAACCGCTCCTCCGCCAATCCATGCCCAGTACTTGCGAGGCACGAGATATTTTTTCTTTTCTATCTTTATATCCATAATTTAAGTGAAGAGTGAAGAACGAAAAGTGAAGAATTCACTTGCGTTCTATGATTTACTTTATTAAATTTTCTCCCTGATAATATCCTACCAGTCTCTGTTTGATTATGAGCAACATCTGCATCTGGAGTTCCTTGATTCTGCTTTCCAGAAGCGTCTGGGCTGCGGTATGAAGGTCGAAAGTGGAAAGCATTCCTTCCTCAAACTTGCGGCTCGACATGTGATAGGCGAGCGAATCAGAGGCCACCTTCTTCTGCATCTGATGCAACTCCTTGGCGTAACCCTCTGCATCCATTACCGCCTGGGCTATCTGATCGTGAAGCTTGCGACGGGTTTCCTCCAGGTTCACCTGCGCCAGTTGCCAGTCGTTACGTGCCTTCTTCACGCTGTGCCAATGGTCGCTATTATAAATAGGTATGGAAAGGGTCAACGCGAGGTATTCGCCCTGGTTGTTGTGAAACTGCGAGGCAAACCCATCGTATTGCCCTTTCTGAGAGAGATTCTTATAATAGTTGGTAGAAATGCCGCCACCGAGAGAGAGTGATGGCAGCAATCTGCCCTTTGCTATCTTATAATCATACCGTGCCCGCTCCACTTCGTATTCTGCCGACTTCAAATCGGGAGAAATATGCTGGAAGCCCTGGTAAACGGTTTCGTAGTTTACTCCAGATTCAGAAACCTCTTTATTATCAGACGTTAGCTTCAAATTCTGCTCCTCTTTAATCAGAATTTTCAGCTCTTCATCCACCGGAAAATTCATCGCCGATTTCAAGGCGAGCAGACTCTGTTTTGCCACATTCTCCTGATGCGTAAGATTGTATTCATCTTCTGCCACCTGCGATTCCATCTGCACCACATCCGGTCGGCCTTTCTCGCCCAGTTCATACAGGCGCTTCATCTTAGCCAGCATCCGCTTGCTTTCGTTCAGTTTCTCGCTTGCTATCCGAATGCTTGCCTCAGCATAGGCAGCATCCACATATTTCTGCATCACGTCGATGGCTCTATCGTCCTGAATCTTCTGCATCGCCGTGGCTGAATAATCCCGGCTCAACTTAGCCTGCTTCAAGGCGTTGATGGTGGCGAAACCATCGAAGACATTCAGTTCGGCATAAAGCTGATAGTAGTTGTTGAATGTCGTTACATTATTATAAGTATTGGTTTCCGGGTCGATGTTTCGTCCCCAGGCATACTGTCCCTGTACGCCACCCGTAACGGTAGGCAGGAATCCAGCCACAGCATGCTGGTAATCCTGCTTGCGCTGGCGGGCGTTTACCACCTCCCGCTTCACCTCCGTAGCGTGCTCCACGGCGTATTTCATGCAGTCGTCAAGGCTCCAACTCTGTGCCGAGACTCCAGCCGCCCAAACCAGCCATCCTATCAATATTCCTGTTCTTTTCATAATCTTCTTCATTTTGGCATGATAAAGACAAGAGCCGTGCCAAAACAGCATTTCTCCTGATAATCAAACCATTAAATAAGAACTCTCATTAAACAAACTGTCCAACAATTAGACACCACCGTCTAATTGTTGGACAGAAGCCGCAGATCAAAGCTGATCATTCATCGCATCCACCACTTGTCCATCAAACAGATTGATGATGCGACTGGCGTAGGTAGCATCGTGCTTGGAGTGCGTCACCATCACGATGGTGGTTCCCTCCTCGTTCAGCTCGCTAAGCAACTGCATCACCTCCATACCATTCTTGGAATCGAGGTTACCCGTAGGCTCATCGGCAAGGATGATGCTTGGCTTGCCCACCACGGCACGGGCGATGGCAACCCTCTGCTGCTGACCGCCCGAAAGCTGATGAGGATAATGCTTGGCACGATGACTGAGCTTTACCTTGCGCAGGATGTCGAGCACTCGCTCCTTGCGTTCCGCCTTGCCAATGCCTAGATATTTGAGCTGCAGGTCGATGTTCTCCTCTACCGTCAACTCATCTATCAGATTGAAATTCTGAAAGACGAAACCGATGCGACCCTTGCGATAAGCCGTGCGCTCACGCTCCTTGAGATGTCCTACCTCCTCATCGCCCAGCCAATACTTACCCTCGGTAGGTGTATCGAGCAAGCCGAGGATGTTGAGCAAGGTAGACTTGCCACATCCCGAAGGTCCCATGATGGCTACAAACTCACCATCCTTTACATTGATGTTCACGCCGTTCAGGGCGATGGTCTCTATCTCTTCTGTACGAAATATTCTCGTTAAATTCTCTGTACGTATCATCTTGATTTAATGTTTAATGTGTAGTGTTTAATGTTTACTTAGCTCATCATGCTATTCCATCTTGATGCAGTCTATCGGATTCTCCAGAGCGGTGCGCAGGGTATAGCTGAAGACCGATACCAAGGCTAGCAGCAAGGTGAAGATGGCTCCAGCCGCCAATGTCCACCAAGGGAAATCGATGCGATATTTGAAACCTATCAAGTATTCCTGCATCAGCTTGACACACAATGGGATGGCGATAACCACAGCCACACACGATGTGATGAGGAATCGCTTGGAAAGTTGCCATGCCGCATCAGCTACCGAGGCTCCCATCACCTTGCGCAAGGCTATCTGTCGGCGCTGCTGGTTGCCGTAATATACCGACATGCCAAACAAGCCGAGGGCGGAAATCAAGATGGAGATGCCCATAAAGGTGATGATGAGCACCATCATGTTGTGCTTCTCCTTGAGGGCATCTGCCAAGGTGTCGTCCAGATACTCCGTATCCATGTCGGTAGGTACGCCCAGCTGTTCCTTAGCCACTTGCTTGCAGGCACTTTGGATAGCAGACAGGGCTTGGGCATGGTCGCCACGAGTCTTCACCAAGATGGTCCAAAGCACATCATGATTGGAAGGAACACGTATCGCATTATGATTTCCAAATTTGTCAGATTTGAACTCATCAAGAGCGTCGCCACAGTGGAAATTTTTCACAACGCCACAAACCTCATATTCTGGCTTGCCTTCACGATTACCGAAATATGGTTTCTTGCTCGATACGCCAAAGGTTCGCTTGGCTTCCTCGCTAACCCAGATTTTGCCTGGCGTTGGGTCAGAATATCGCTCCAGCACCTTGAAGCCCATCATCTTCATCGCTATGGAATCCAATACGCTCAATCGCAAGAACGCTATATTTTCTCCCTTCTCATCATGCACTCCATTAGCAAAGCTGATGACAGGATTGTTGCCGATAGCCGTAGCCTCCTCCACCTCAGGCAGAGATTTCAATCTCGCTATCAACGCCGCGTTTCTGACGTCCACATTATCAAACCCGAAAGTGGTGGAGATGCAGAGAATGTCTTTCGTCTGATACCCCAAAGGTATGTTGGCGAGATGGCGCATCTGGAGCATCATCGTGATAGCCATCACCACCAGCGACATACTGATAACGCTCTGAGCTACGATGAATATCTTGCTAAACCACATCTTGCTGCGCAAGCGGATGGTGCCCTTCACTACATCTATCGGATTGAAGCGAGACACCACAATGGCAGGGAACAAGCCCGACAACAAGGAGATGACGAGATAAGCCACCAACAGGCATCCCCAAACGGCAGGCGAAGAGAAGAGAGAAATCTTCGTATCCAAGATGCTATTAAATAAAGGTGTAAACGCCCAAGCCAGCAAAATGCCCAGCAAGAAGCAACCTGCCGTGAAGAGTGCTGCCTCCTTGATATAGCGCAATACCACACCCAGTACCGACTCACCCAACAGGCGGCGGGTAGCCATCTCCTTGGCTCGATTGCCTATCTGCGCCACGGTGAGATTGATGTAATTGAAGATGGCTGAAAGCAAGAGGACGAGTGCCACAATCAAAAGGACATTGACCAAGGTCTTGCTGCCATGACGGACATGCGAGCATGTAATATCTGAAAAATACAACTTATCCCAGCGCACCAAGCTAGAGCCCCACAAGAAACTGCCAGTTGTCTTCCCACGACTCCACCATTTCTTCCAATAGCCCATATATTTATTGAGCAATGTGGCATTCACCTTTTCTGGATCAGCATTATCTGCCAGTTTGGCGATGGTAACAACCTCACCAAACTGATCCATCGGATACAAATCTGCGTCCTTAAATTTCATGGAAACAAAGATGTCGGTGGGTTCCAGCAAGTCTTCCCTGCCAAAATCATCCACGATGCCCACTACCTTGAATTGCAGCGTGTCGCACTTTACGACCTGCCCGATAGGATTCGTATTGCCAAAAGCCCTCTTGGCAAAAGACTCGGAGATAAGGGCCTGGTGCTTATCCGTGAGCACACGATGAGCGGAGCATCCCCTGCACTTCATTCCCATCATATCCAAGAAGTTAGGATCTATAGCACGTGCCTGCACATGATAGTATTGGTCGTTGACCACAGCACCCTTGTCAGTATAATAATCGCTAAATCGGGTCCATTCCTTGATTTCTGGGATGGAAGGAAAGAACTCCTTAGCCGTACCCAAGGTCATGCCAAGGTAATCGCCCGAACCAGGCACATAGAGATTCTTGGCATCTGGCTGATGCGTGCCCACCCGATACTCCATGAAGGCATAGGATACCAAAATCATCACAAAAGCCAAGGCTATCGAGAGTCCGAAAGCCTCGATAGCAGTATAGAGCTTGTTGCGTGATAAGAACTTAAAATAACTTTTCATAACTGTTGTTTCATTATTTTTCTGATGCAAAAGTAATCATTCCTTTTGATTCTGCCAAGAATCAGGAGCCAGCGGCAAGCGGATTGTATGAAATTCATACACTCTTCTGTATGATAATCACACATCATCTTCCATTTTGTTGGCTAATTCAAGAAAAAAGTGTACTTTTGCAAACATGAAATACGGAACAATACTTGTTATCGACGACAATCCATCGATACTCACAGCCTTGAAGATATGCCTGGGCGGCACTTTTGAGAAGATTCTCACCTTGCCTCGCCCAGACACCGCCCCCACTCTGCTCCAACAAGAGCCAGTGGACATCATATTGCTCGACATGAATTTTTCCTTGGGCGTAAACAGCGGACAGGAAGGTTTGCTTTGGCTCCGCACCTTCCGCCGTCTCCATGCCAACATCCCCGTGGTGCTCATCACCGCCTACGCAGATATCCAGCTCGCCATCAAGGGATTGAAATCTGGCGCAGCCGACTTCATCACCAAGCCTTGGGATAACGATGAACTCATCAGAACCCTAAAGGATGCCATCGACCGAAGCCAAGAAGTAGAGACGCTGGAGAGCATCGAGAGCACTCATATTCACAAGGTTGTGGATCAATGCCACGGCAATATCTCACGCGCCGCCGAACTCCTCGGCATCACTCGCCAAACGCTTTACGCCAAGTTAAAGCGATAATTTTCCATCACAATCATTCATGATTATCAACATCTGATATGGACACCATCTTCCACATATATATAATAGGTATCATTCTCCTCATCATCGGAGGCATCATCTATCTCTTCTTGCGCCATCAGCGCAACCTGAAGAGCCGTGCCTTCTTGATGCAAGAGGCTATCCGCAATGGCGATTACTCCTTCCGTCTATCCACCAAGGGATTGCTCTCTGGAGAACGAGCCTTGCAGCAAGCCCTCAACGATATGGAGAACGACATCGGCAGACTGGTGGCGCAGCATGAGGTGGAATCTTGGCAAAGGCTAACCCGTGTGCTCACCCATGAGATTATGAACGCCACCGCCCCCATCTCCAGCATCTGCCAAGCCTATCTGAGCAATCCCGACATCCAAGGCTCGCCCTACGAGGAAGGCATCCGAGCCATTCGAGACACCAGCAAGTCGCTCACCAGTTTCGTGGACAGCTACCGCAAGCTCACCCAGCTACAAGAACCTGTCATCGAGAACATTCCACTCAAGGATTTCGTGGAAGGCATCAAGCCGCTCTATCCTCAGATAGAATGGCACATCCATATCCCTGAAGATGCCACCTGGTCTGCCGACAAAAACATGCTGCACCAGGTATTTATCAATCTGACCAAGAATGCCATCGAGGCTCACGCCTCAGCCATCGACATTCGATGCTTCCACAAACATCCAGAGAGCATCGAGAGTTCACAATTCTCGGGCATCTATTTCAGCAACAATGGTGCCCCCATCCCAGCCGATGTGGCAAAGGAGATGTTCATCCCCTTCTTCTCTACCAAGCCATCAGGTTCGGGCATCGGCCTCTCCATCTCCCGCCAGATGCTGATGATGCAATCCATCAATCTCTCACTGGCCGAGCACAATGTGGCAGGCTATCATGTAACATTCCGAATGGAATGAAATATATGATAAAGAAGATGAAACAAAAACTTTTGGTGGTTTGATGGCGGTAGATATTGCGCCTAAGAATGCATCGGGTGCTGCTCTTGGCGTTGTCGGCGTAGCGAGTTA
>ENA-OWON01000193-OWON01000193.1-gut-metagenome-genome-assembly--contig:-NODE-193-length-34943-cov-7.711151_pt1 | contig 34943 bp, 32 predicted proteins | sample MGYA00248257_ERZ651798 | MGnify/ENA primary metagenome ERZ651798 (study PRJEB26908, sample SAMEA4031708) | gut metagenome | biome: gut; feature: normal infant; material: stool | place: China | collected 2015... | reverse complement strand
TACTTTTGCTCTTCCGTGCTGTTACCCGTTAGTAAGAGCATGAATATTTGTCAGTGTATACGATTGATAAATGTGAACGATTCGTTTCGCAAAGAGCCGGATGCGGGAAAGCCGCACGTCCGGAGTTCTGTGAGGGGTGTACGACCGTAAGGGGTGCACCTACTCGACCTATGAATCCATCAGAGGAATGAATATTAGAAAACCGGAACGAATATGCGGGGAGGCCGTATGTTCGTTCCGGTTTTTATGTTACAGAAAATTACTGTGTTATGCCAACGGCAGAGAAATACCTATCACTGCCGAAAACATAGCAAAGGCCACAGAGTTTGCACAGATAAACAGTGAACTGTACACTTTATATAAATTCCATAATTACCTGGAAGTAGTCACCACACAATATACATTGGATGAAAACGGCTCCGAACGATTAATGCTTAAGTATTACCAATACTTACTAGAGGCCAAGAATCTTCTTAGCCACTACTATGGTATTGAGGTACTACATAATTTAGAGAAGTTTCCTCTTCATTTAGATAATACCTTACAGGAATACTATAAAAAGATCTCCGAAAAAATAGAACAACACCCTGTGGTCCGTATTTTACAACCATATTACGTCCACACTCTTCGCATATCACATCTGTAACTTCATCTTCAATCTTAACACTCTCCAGTTCCTTTTCTGCAATTTGAACTGCTTCATCCAAATCCGGATAGAAATTACGGATTACTTCTTTCCATGCGACCTTTCCTTCTTCTACCATATCCAGAAGCCCTTCCATATTTGCTGTAAAGCTCACATCCACAATACTTGGGAAGGACTGCTTCATGATATTATTTACAACCTCTCCGATTTCTGTCATATACAGGTTTCTGCCCTCTTTTGTAACATATCGTCTTGCAATGATTGTTGAAATTGTCGGTGCATACGTACTTGGTCGTCCAATTCCCTGCTCCTCCAATACCTTTACAAGAGATGCTTCTGTATAATGTGCCGGTGGCTGTGTGAAATGTTGTTTTGTTTCATCCTCTTTCTTTGTAAGAACAGATTCTGTACTCAATCCGTTCACAAGAACATTACTTACTTCCTTTTCTTCATCAGCCTCTGTATAAACTGTGCGGAATCCTTCAAACACACATCTTGATGTAGATACTGTAAATACATACTTTGCCGCACCGATTTTTACAGAAGTTGTTTCAAACACTGCTGGTTTCATTCTACTTGCAGTAAAACGTTTCCAAATCAACTGATATAATCTAAACTGATCTCTTGTCAAAGAGTCTTTCAATGATGCTGGTGTTCTTGTAATATCAGAAGGTCGGATTGCTTCATGCGCATCTTGAATCTTCTTACCTGTCTTTTTCTCTGTACTGCCTTCCGTTACAAACTCACTGCCATAAGTCTCTGAAATATAACTTCTTGCTGCTGCATCTGCTTCCTCTGAAATTCGTGTTGAATCTGTACGCAGATAGGTAATGACACCGACTGTTCCATTCCCTTTGACATCAATTCCTTCATACAACTGCTGTGCAATACGCATCGTCTTCTGTGTTGCAAAATTTAACACCTTTGATGCTTCCTGCTGCAATGTACTTGTTGTAAATGGCAGAGGTGCTTTTCTTGAACGCTCCCCTGTCTTTATATCTGTCACTTTATATTCTGCATTCTCCAGCTCTTTCAAAATCTGATTCATCTCTTCCTCTGAATGAATCGTTATTTTTTTATCAACCGTTCCATAAAATTTTGCAGTCAATGGACGTTTTTCACCTTTTACTTTTAAAATTGTATCCAATGTCCAATATTCTTCCGGAATAAATGCATTAATCTCATCTTCACGATCTGCAATAATACGCAGTGCAACAGACTGTACTCGACCTGCGCTCAAGCCTCTCTTCACTTTTGCCCAAAGCAGTGGACTGATCTTGTATCCAACCATACGGTCTAATGCACGACGTGCCTGCTGAGCATCTACAAGATCCATATCAATCTCTCTTGGTGCTTTTAATGATGCTTTAACTGCATTTTTTGTAATTTCATTAAATGTAATACGACGCATCTTCTTGTCGTCCAATTTTAACGCCGCTGCAAGATGCCAGGAAATAGCTTCTCCCTCACGGTCCGGGTCAGTTGCAAGAAACACTTTATCAGCCTTTTTTGCTTCCTTTCTCAGATTTGCAAGAATATCTCCTTTTCCTCTGATCGTAATATATTTCGGTTCATAATCATTCTCCACATCGATACCGAGCTGACTCTTTGGGAGATCCCTTACATGTCCATTTGAAGCTGCCACTGTGTAATTGCTTCCTAAAAATTTCTTGATTGTTTTTACTTTTGCAGGTGACTCCACAATAACAAGATAATGTGCCATAAAAACATTTTCCTCCATTATAGGCAGAATTTCTGCCATTCATCTAGCTTTCTCATACTTTTATATAATAATTTTTTGATATTTCCCGAATTAAGCCTTGTATCTGTAATGCACTCAAAATTTGAAAAACGATAGAAACCTGTAGTCCTGTTTCCTCCATAATTTGATTCGCACTTTTAGGATAAAGACCAACTGAACTATACACCAAATTTTCCTTTGTTTCAAGCACTTTTTTCTTTTCTTGTTCTTTTTCTTTAAATTCGACACTTTCTGCTACATTTATAATCCCAAGTTCTTCCAGTAATTGTTCCGGTGATAACAATATACCTGCACCTTGCCATATAAGCCGGTTACATCCCGAACTCAAAGCACTGTTGATTGGTCCGGGCAATGCATAGACATCTCGCCCTTGCTCCAGTGCCATATCAGCAGTAATCAATGAGCCGCTTTTTTCTCTTGCTTCTATAACCAATAACACATTTGAAAGACCGCTGATAATTCTGTTCCGTTTTGGAAATTGGAATCCCAAAGGTGGCGCTCCAAGTGGAAATTCTGATAAAATTCCACCACCTTGTTCGATAATATCATGATACAGACCGATATTTTCTCTTGGATAACAAATGTCCACACCATTGCCAAGGACTGCAAATGTTTGTCCGCCTCCCATCAATGCTCCTCTCTGACTAATTCCATCAATTCCTTTCGCAAGACCGCTGATAATCTGCACCCGATGTTGTGCAAGCTGCTGTGCAAATTCAAAAGCATATTTTTCTCCATATGGCGTACACTGTCTCGCCCCTACAATTCCCACACTATATTTTTCTGTTGTTGGCAAACTTCCTTTATAAAATATCGCATATGGTCTGTCTGGTATCGACTGCAATTGTCGTGGATATTTTTCTTCAAACCGTAAAACAACAGAAACTCCTTTTTTCTCCAACTCTTCTTGCACATAATCCGGATTCAACTCCTTTTGCGCCTGTTTTATCACATTTTTTTCCTTTTCCGACAAAAAATTTAGTGTGTTTAATTCTGTTTCTTCTATATAATAAGCACGCTTGGCAGAATTCATATGCTCTCTCAATTTATGTTTTTTATTATCTGACAAATTCTGAATAGAAGCCAGCCAATATTCATATTTTTTCTCATTTTGTATCATTTCTATTTCCCCCAACATTTTTTATCCATAGCCCGATATCCTATGGCCTCCTGCAAATGTCTCAACTCAATATTTTCTGACTCATCTAAATCTGCAATTGTACGTCCTACCTTCAATATTTTATAATATGTTCGTGCAGTTAAACCGAGCCTTGAAAATGCCTGTCGCATCATTTGTTCTTCTTTTTTTCCAAGTCTGCAATATTTCTCTAGCTGTTTCCCTTCCAATTCTGCATTCGTTAAAATTCCTGTTGATTGGTATCGTATTTGCTGTATTTTTCTTGCTTTTGAAACACGTTTTCGTATCTCTTCAGATTTTTCTTCTCTTCTTTTTTCTTTCAAAACCTGATATTCCACTCTCGGTGCCTCCACACATATATCCATCCGGTCAAGAAATGGCTGACTTAATTTTCCGATATATTGCTGTATTTCTCTTTCTGTACACCGACATTTGTTCAAATCGGGATAGCATCCGCAAGGACAGGGATTTAACGCTCCAACCAGCATAAAATTAGCTGGAAACTGATATGTTCCCTGTGCTCTTGCAATCCGAATCTGATGCTCTTCTAACGGTTGTCTCAGCACTTCCAGTACCTCTCTTGAAAACTCCGGTAATTCATCTAAAAATAGAACGCCGCTATGTGCCAGACTGATTTCACCCGGTCTTGGAATTCTTCCGCCTCCAACCAAGGATGTTTTTGTTGCTGTATGATGTACGCTTCGAAATGGTCTTGTACAAATAAGAGGGTCTGTTTCTTCCAACATTCCCAACACACTATATATTTTTGTAATTTCTATACTCTCTTCTCTTGTCATTTCCGGAAATATTGTTGGAATTCTCTTTGCAATCATAGATTTTGCACTGCCCGGAGGTCCGATCAACAATAAATTATGATTTCCTGCCACGGCAATTTCCGTTGCTCTTTTCACAGCAGCCTGTCCATAAACATCACTATAATCTAATGGTGGTTCAAGATTTTCATCTCTATCTTTTGACGAACATAGCGTCGCATTAATTTTCGCTTCCCCTGTTAAAAACAAGACCGTTTCTTCCAGATTTTCCACTCCGATTACTTTCATTCCTTCAACTAATGCACCTTCTAAGGCATTTGCTTTTGGTAAAACACAAGTTTTGATTCCCCTTTTTTTCGCTTCTAGTACAATCGGAAGAACACCTGTGACAGATTTCACATTTCCATCCAGACTTAATTCTCCCAGCATCATGATGTTTTCTACTGATGCTTGCTCAAGCTGTCCCAATGCTGTTAAAATTGCCACCGCAATCGGCAGGTCAAACGCTGCACCTCGCTTTTTAATCGTTGCCGGAGCAAGGTTTATAATTGTTTTTTTTGCCGGAAATTCCATTCCTGAATTGTGAATTGCCGTTCGTACTCTGTCTGTCGCTTCTTTTACTTCTGACGACAAATAGCCCACCATATGAAACATTGGGAGCCCATTACTTACATCTGCTTCTACATTTACGAGCTCTACTTTAAGCCCAAATACAGCTGCAGACAGTACTGTACTAAATCCCATGTACGCACTTCCCTTCTTTATTTACTTTACTAAATTGGATTCTTCGACCGAAAATGGTCTTTTTGATGTTCGCTGACAAAGAATTCTTCAGCGGATATTTATAACATGCATGTTTAAAAAAGAAAGAATAAATGCTATGTTACATTACAAGCTTTATTCTTTCTTTGTATCTTAACTTGAATCTGACGGATTGTCAATTCTAATTTTGAAAAATTTCCTGATATTTTTTTGTTGTATAACTCTCTACTGCCTGCTCTAATTGTTCGTATTTCTCTAACATCTCTTTCCCGGCCTTTGATACATTGGCAGCTCCACCAAACTTTCCTCCGGGTTGTCTCTCTACGAGTGTTTGTCCGGACTCTTTTTCTGCATCTCGGATCATTGACCAGGCTTTACTATATGAAATTCCTGTTTTTTCTGATGCTTCTCTTACTGAACCCAGACTTTCGATTTCTCTAAGAAGTGTTACCATTCCTGGTCCAAAGAAAGGTTTGCGATTTGTAAGTCTTACCTTTACCGTTGCCCTCATACGAGTTTCCCCATATTGTCTGACAATCTCATCACTGTTTTTTACACTGTCTGCACGTACTAAAATTCCTTCATCTTCGACAACTTCATAGACAGGTTCTACGGAAAGGCTCTGAATTGCTCCACGCAATCCTTTTTCTCCTTGGTATCCAAGAATTGACGTAACCAATGAAGCAGATATAAGTATTGGATGACCGGCATGATAATTCACCGAAGGAATTACCAGTTTAGCCGGATTCTTCATCAATTGTTCCACAGTATTCTTTGTAAATAATGCAATTTCTACCGGGCATACAAATATTCTCTCACATCTTGTCTCCAGATATGAAAGTCCCTTTTTCACACCGGAAAACATCTCTCCTTCATTGTCACCCGTATCATTTAAAAAACTAACACCGAACCCTCTCAATTCTTTTTTCAGATTTTCTTTTTCTTCTTTACAGACAACCACTATATCTTTGATTCCTGCACGCTGAAATGTCACCACAATCTGTACCGCGACATTCAAATCATCTATCTCTTCCATCGGATTTTGTTTTTTTCCATGACCGCCATATCCAGATGCAACAATCACTGCACCAACACTATTCATCGTCTTTCCTCCTAATTACTACTTTTTTATCGCTACTTCACAGTCACCTGTAAAATGTAATCCAGTTTGTCTTATTTTTATTATACACAAGAGTCGATATTTGGAAAAGCACCAATTTCTTCATTTCATCATAAACTATATTAAATTGTTTCTGTCTGAAATATATACAGAAACAGAATATGTTCTGTGAGGTATACTTTTGAAATCTTTCCCTGCCCCGCTCACTTCTTCGGAAGAAAAGTATTATTTTCAAAAATACACTGAGGGAGACCTGCAGGCAAAACATATTTTAATTGAACACAACCTTCGGCTCGTTGCACATGTCATAAAAAAATATCAATCTTCGGATGACGATATAGAAGATTTAATTTCAATCGGTACAATCGGATTGATCAAATCTGTTATGACATTCAATAGCGAAAAAGGGAACCGACTTGCAGCATATGCTTCAAAATGTATTGATAATGAAATTCTGATGTATCTGCGTTCAAAAAAGAAAACAAATAAAGAGGTTTCTCTTTATGAGCCGCTCGGGATTGATAAAGAAGGAAATGAAATTCAATTATATGATATCATTGAAACGAATGAGGACGATGCTTCTGATCGCATTGTCCTAAAACAAAATATACAAAAATTATATGAGGAGTTAGAATCTCTTCTAACTCCTCGTGAACGTCTTGTATTAAAAATGCGCTATGGACTTTACAACGGAGAAGAATATACTCAGCGTGAAGTCGCACGACAACTTGGTATTTCAAGATCTTATGTTTCAAGAATTGAAAAAAGCGCCATACAAAAATTACGTTCTTCTTTCTTTACTCAGCAAACTGTAAAATAATATTTTTAATAATTGCAGCTGATTTATCCATACCTTCTGCTGTAATGTGTTCAAAAGCACCATGGAAACCATATCCGCCTGTTCCAAGATTTGGACATGGAAGACCTACAAAGCTGAGACGTGCACCATCTGTACCACCTCGGATTGGTGCAATATCAGCTTTTACTTCAGCCATCTCACATGCTTTTTTAGCATACTCAATCAATTCCATACATGGTTCTATTTTTTCACGCATATTACGATAAGAATCTTTCAGCTTCAGTTCTACTGTTCCTTCTCCATATTTTTTATTTACAGTTTCTGTAATATTTCGAAGCAATTCCTTACGATTTTCATAACTCTCTGAATCAAAATCACGGATAAGATAACTCATTTTAGTTTCTTCTACAGTACCAGTCATTTCCATCAGATGGAAAAAGCCTTCATAGCCTTCGGTGTATTCAGGTGCTTCATCGACTGGCAGCATTCCCTGAATTTCCATTGCAATCTTTTGTGAATTCTTCATGATTCCTTTTGCTTCTCCAGGATGCACATTTACCCCATGCACATAAAAATCAGCTGATGCCGCATTAAAATTTTCAAACTGAATCTCTCCTTCCGGACCGCCATCTACTGTATAAGCAAATGGTGCCCCAAAGACTTCCAGATTCATATGTTTTGCACCGCTTCCAACTTCTTCATCTGTTGTAAAGCTGATGGATACTTTCCCATGCGGGATGTTCTCTTTTATCAGTTCTTCTGCAACAGTCATGATTTCAGCGATGCCTGCCTTATCATCCGCACCTAAAAGGGTCGTTCCATCTGTTGTGATCAATGTTCTTCCTGCTAAAGTCTTTAAGGATGGAAATTCGGCAACAGACAATACTTTCCCAGATGTTCCTAAAGATACGTCATTTCCATCATAATTTTCAATAATCTGTGGATTTACATTTTCGCCACTATAATCCGGAGCTGTGTCCATATGTGCAATAAATCCAATCGCAGTACAATCCTCGTATCCAGGAGTTGCCGGAATATGTCCATATACATATCCAAACTCATCCATATAGGCATCTTCGATCCCTATTTCTTTCATTTCTTCTACTAATTGCTTAGCCAAATCAAACTGACGTGATGTTGTCGGTGATGTTGTACTTTCCTCATCACTTGTTGTCCAGATTCTGGCATACTCTAATAATCTTTCATATGCTTTCATATCTTCTCTCCTATTCTAAAAAAAGGAATCCTGCAAGCAGAATTCCTTTTTATTATAACATTTAGTTTGCCTGATGAGTATATCCGAAGAAGAAATATCCAAGTGGGCAATAGTATGTGCCTTCAATTCCATCAGCAAGCATGTATTTCTGTGTATAGAAGTAAAGTGGATTTACTACATAATCCTGTCCAACAAGAATATCCTCTGCCTGATGTAACAGTTTCATACGCTCTGCAGCATCTGAAGTAGCTTTAGCCTCTTTGATGATGTTATCATACTCTGGATTAGCGTACTGAGCATCATTGTTTCCACCACCTGTCATCCACATATCAAGGAATGAAATTGGATCGTTGTAGTCAGAAATCCATCCGTTACGTGCAATAGAGTAATCTCCATTTTTACGTGTCTGAAGGAATGCAGCCCACTCCTGGTTATTCAGAGTAACAGTTACGCCAAGTTCCTGCTCCCACATATTCTGAAGTGCTTCAGCAACGGCTTTGTGAGCATCACTTGTATTGTACAGATATTCTACAACTGGGAAGCCTTCTCCGTTAGGATATCCTGCTTCTGCAAGAAGCTGTCTTGCTTTCTCACAGTTAGCTTCATAATCTGCATCTGTTGGTGCATAATAATCTCCACCTTCTTCACGGAAGTCTCCGCCATCAGCATCAGAAATACCAGATGGTACATAACCGCCGGCTTCAACCTGTCCAGACTGAGTTACTTTATTAACAATGTAAGTACGGTCGACAGCAAGTGTGAATGCCTCACGAACCTTCGGATTGTCAAATGGAGCTTTCTGTGTCTGGAAGCATACATAATATGTTCCAAGGTAGTTTAAGATTTTCATGTCGCCAGAAGCAATCAAGCTTGGAAGCTCTGCCTTTGGAGCATCCTGGATGAAATCAAGTTCTCCTGATTTGAAACCAGAAAGCATAGCGTTTGAATCATCCATCAATTTGAATGTGATTGTATCTGGTCCAAGATTTTCGTAATCATAGTAGTTCTCATTCTTAGCCATAACAATCTGTGAGTTATGTGTCCACTCTGTCAGTTTGTAAGAACCATTTGAGATATATGTTGATGGATCAAATGTCCACTGATCACCTTTTTCTTCAATGATATCCTGACGTACTGGCATTGTGGCTGGGAATGCACAGATTTCTTCAAAATATGGAACATCTGTAGTAATAGTAACTTCAAATGTCTTATCATCAACTGCTTTTACAGCAAGTTCAGAAGCATCTTTCTCTCCTGCAATGATTTCATTTGCATTTACAACGCTGTCAAGCATGTAGCTGTAGTCAGCTGCTGTAGCTGGATCTACAAGACGTTTCCAAGAGTATTCGAAATCTCCTGCTGTAACATCTTTTCCATCAGACCATTTGATACCATCACGAAGGTGGAATGTATAAGTAACTGTTCCGTCTTCATTTTCAACTTTGTCATAGCTTTCTGCCTGACCATAAGTAAGCTCTGCGCTATCTACTGTTCCGTCAGATCCATCAGCTTCTTCTCCAGTATCCTGCCATTTCATTAAACCTTCGAACAAGTGGTTTGCCATAACACCACCATCAACAGTGGAGTTTAAAGCCGGATCCATAGTCATTGGTTCAGATGCGAAGTTTACTGTTACATTGAATCCATCACTACTAGATGTAGCTGCTTTGTCATCTTTTGCTGTTTCTTTGCTTGAGCCACAACCTACAACCATAGAACAAGTAAGTGCCGCAGCTAAAATAACAGATAAAATTTTCTTTTTCATAGTTCTCTCCTTCTTTTTTTTTATTGATAAACAGGTTTCCCTGTGTTATCCATGTCCAAGAGAAGTTTTACTTCTCAAGCAGGTGGCATGCCACCCAATGGCCTTTTTCATATTCCTTGAATTCCGGTACACATTCCTTACATTTATCCATTGCATATGGACATCTTGTATGGAAACGGCATCCGCTTGGCGGATTCATCGGAGAAGGGATATCTCCCTCAAGAACGATACGATTTCTTCGTCTGCTCACTTCCGGATCCGGAACAGGCACTGCGGAGAGCAATGTCTGAGAATATGGATGCAGTGGATGACGGTTCAGCTCAAAACTTTCTGCCAACTCTACCATAGTTCCAAGATACATAACACCGATACGATGTGAAATATGGCGAACAACTGATAAATCATGCGCGATAAACAGATAAGTAAGTCCCATCTCCTGCTGCATATCTTCCAACATATTAACAACCTGTGACTGAATTGACACATCCAATGCTGAAATCGGCTCATCACATACGATAAATTCTGGGTTTACTGCCAATGCACGTGCAATACCGACACGCTGCTGCTGTCCACCAGAGAACTCATGTGGATAACGGTTTGCATGCTCTGTATTTAATCCTACACGTCCGAGTAATTCTTTAATACGATCTGTACGGTCTTTTTTAGATGCACAGAGTTTGTGGATATCCAAAGCCTCTCCTACAATCTCTCCTACTGTCATACGTGGGTCAAGGCTGGCTGAAGGATCCTGGAAAATAATCTGCATCTTACGTCTGTAAGGAAGCATTTTGGCATGTTTTGCTCTCGGTACTTTGACCGGATGCATAATTCCATTCTCATCTCTCTTCCATGGGTTCTGTCTCTCAAAAATTGTTTCTCCATCGTAAACAATCTTTCCTGCAGTAGGCTCGTGAAGCTGGAGAATTGTACGTCCCAATGTTGTTTTTCCACATCCGGACTCTCCTACTAATCCAAGTGTCTCACCGCGGTTAATAAAGATTGAAATATCTTCTACTGCCTGAACTCCAGGCCCTTTTAATCCCTTAACCGGGAAATATTTTTTCAGGTGTTCAACCTGAACGAGCACATCATTTTTCTCACTCATGGCTGTCTACCTCCGTTTTTTCATTATTCTCATCATTGATCCATGCATGGTCTTTCTTTGCCTCATTTAAGCAATCCTGTACACGAAGCCAGCATGCTGCACGATGTTCGTCTCCCATCTGTACATATGGTGGCATCTTCTGCAGACAAATTTTCTTTGCATGTTCGCATCGTGGTGCAAATGGACATCCTTCCGGTGGATTCAACATATCGACCGGTGTTCCCTCGATAGGAATCAGACGCTCATATTTTTCTGCATCTACACGAGGCATAGAACGAAGCAGTCCCATTGTGTATGGATGTCCCGGATTATAGAAAATATCATCTACCGGTCCCTGCTCTACCATCTTACCTGCATACATAACGGATACTTTATCACAAATTTCTGCTACAACACCTAAGTTATGTGTGATAAAAATGATACCCATCTGATTCTTCTCCTGGAGCTTCTTCATCAACTCCAGAATCTGTGCCTGGATCGTTACATCCAAAGCTGTTGTAGGCTCATCAGCGATCAGAAGTTTTGGATGACAAATAAGTCCCATCGCGATCATTACTCTCTGTCGCATACCTCCTGATAACTCATGTGGATACTGTTTCATACGTTTTTCAACGTTATTGATACCAACCTGCTCCAGCATCTCCATTGCACGCTTTTCAGCATCTGCTTTACTTACACTCTTGTCGTGTGCTTTCAACGCCTCTACAAGCTGATTTCCGATTGTATATACCGGATTGAGGCAAGTCATAGGATTCTGGAAAATCATAGCAACTTCTTTTCCTCTGAATTCCACCATCTCTTTTGGTGTTTTAGAAAGCATATCCTGTCCTTCGAAAGTAATAGATCCTCCTACTACTTTTCCCGGATTCTGAAGTAATCCGATAACGGAATACGCTTCCACACTCTTACCAGAACCTGACTCACCAACGATACCCATAACTTCATTATAATTTACATCATAGGAAATACCGTTTACTGCTTTTACTTCTCCTGCCGGAGTAAAGAAAGAGACTTGGAGATCTCTGACTTCTAACAGTTTATGTTCTTTATTTTCCTGCTTCATTTTTCTCCTCCCTTTCTTTCTTATTTCTTCAATTTTGGATCCAATGCATCACGAAGACCATCACCAAACAAGTTCAGTGCCAGAATCATTACACTTAAGATGGCCGCCGGAATGAACAGTCTGTATGGATATGTGCTAAGTCCGCTCAACGCCTCTGAACACATAGAACCAAGACTTGTCAGTGGTGCAGATACACCAACACCGACGAATGAAAGGAATGACTCCAGGAAGATTGCAGATGGAATCTGCAAGAATGTTGTTGTGATAATCTGTCCAATACAGTTTGGAAGCAGATGTTTTGTAATAATACGTGTACCTTTTTCTCCAAGTGCACGGGCTGCTGTTACATATTCCTGCTGTTTTAACTGAAGAATCTGTCCACGGATAATACGGCTCATTGTTACCCAGTACAATAGACCAAACGCGATAAACATAGAAATCAGGTTAGGTCCTAAAATTGTAACTAAATTCTGAAGTGGTCCGTTTCCTGAGTTCTGGAAGCTCTCTAACGCCGGTTTCAACGTTGCTGAGAGTAACAGAATGATCAGCATCTCTGGAATAGAATATATAATCTCTACGATACGCTGCATTACAGTATCCACAACGCCTCCGCAATATCCTGAGATAGAACCATACAATGCACCAATGATCAATACAATAAGTGCTGCGCAGACACCAACGATAATAGAAACTCTTGTTCCCACCATAACTCGGACCATAATATCACGACCCTGATCGTCTGTACCAAATACATGTGGGAATACCTTCTCGCCATCTGCTTTTTTCTGCAACTCTTGTGTAGAATATCCAAATGCTTTGTGTTTGATTCCAAGTGCTTTTGCAGCATCGTCTTCTGTGATTTTCTCATCACTTGCACTCTTCTGTTTTACGCTTGCTTTTGCACGGATTTTTGCTTCCTCTACACGGCTTAAAGTTTTCCCCTCTTTTTCAGCCTTTGCTCTGGCCGCCTCAATAGCTTCATCCGGAGTCATATTTGCCTCTTCATTATGCTCTTCCATGTATGCATCAATCTTTTCCTTATCTTCTAATGTATAATGCCATGGATGTAATGCCTCTGCTCCACGAGTCTGCTGTTTGTATGTGTAAGGAACCAGATTCGGTCCTACAAATGCAAAAATAACTAATATGATAATAATTGCAAATGCTATCATTGCAACTTTGTTCTTACGTAATCTACGCCACGCATCTGCCCAATAAGAAACGCTCTTACGGACTTTAATGAATTCCTCTTTCTCCTGAGCACTTGCATCTTCGAATGCGTCTTCCGGCAATTCGCTCCACTCTAAAATATCTTCAATATTCGGTTGAAGAGAGCCTGGTCTTTGATATCTTCTCTTTCCAGACATATTTAGTTTCCTCCCTTCGCCAAATTGATTCGTGGGTCTACCAATTTATAACACAGGTCAACCACAAGGTTCATAATAATAATAAATGTTGCCAAGAAAATTGTTGTTCCCATGATCAATGGATAATCACGGTTCTGGATAGCCTGGATAAAATAACGTCCCAGACCTGGAATTGAGAATACCTGTTCTACAACCATACCACCACATAATGTGAACGCGATCTGAGGTCCCAAGTAAGTGATAACCGGGATCAATGCATTTCTTAATGCGTGTTTGAAAATAATCTTGCTGTTTTTCAGTCCCTTGGCACGAGCTGTTTTAATATATTCCTGATTAATAGAATCCAGCATTGCAGTTCTTGTCTGACGTGACAAATAACACATTGGATAAAAGCCAAGTGCCAGACATGGTAAGACATAACTCTTTGGAGTACCGTCAAACAAAGCTGGGAAGTACTTCATTCCTGGAATTCCTCCACAAAATACGTGAAGTAACATTGTTGCTACTACGAATCCTGGCATAGAAATACCAATCGTACATACAACACGTAAGAAACTATCCACCCAGGTACCTCGCTTATATGCCGCAAGACATCCCAAAGGAAGTCCTACTGCTATTGCCCACAATAAAGCGAAACTACCAATTTTTGCTGAAAGTGGAAACATTTCTTTAATAATGTCTAAAACCGCACGGTTTTTCTGCATCTTAATTGATGTTCCGAAATCTCCCTGAACAAGATTTCCTAAATATTTGCCCAACTGAACAAGCAGGGGCTGGTCAAGTCCATATTTTGCATTTAACGCCTCAATTGTTGCCGGCGAAGGTGTTTTTTCAGATAACCACGGATTTCCCGGGATTGCGTTCATCAAAAAAAACGTAACACTTGCAACTACTAATAACGTCACAATTGCCATAAAGACTCTTCGTACTGTGTACTTTGCCATTTTTTACACCTTTCCTCTCCATTTCATACGTAAAGATGCCGACTAATTCTACATCGCTTTAGCACATTAAACTGTCGACAATTGTTTTAATTATACATTTTTTTGGCAGGTTAGTCAATAAGAACTATGTTTTTCACTCAATTCCAGCTCTATTTCTCACTTTTTTCTCTGTTTCTCTCAAAAATCACACCTAAAAAAGCCCATTGGATCTTTTTTTCGTATAAATCACAACAAAAATAGCAGTTTAAAATCATAGATAAATTTCAAGCTGCTATTCTCTGTCTTACTTTATTTACTCTTTTCGTCTAATGATATCGTATTTATCGGCCTGCCCTGCAAGGTCAATATACAAAACTTGTTTTGGGTGCGGAGCACTCTCTTGCTCCTCTCCGTCTTCATTTACAATCTTTCCAACGGTTACCTCAATATTTCTTCCGTCCGGCTTCATAATCTCTATTGTCTCGCCTACGGAAAATTTATTACGCTGTTCAATGCGATACAGACCATCTTTTTCTTCTCCGATAATACCAAGATATGTGTATTCTTTCACATAAGTATTACTATCATAAATCTGTGAGTTTTCATCCGGTTTTCCAAAGAAGAAGCCTGTAGTAAACTGGCGGTATGTACAATTTGATATCTGATCCAGATACCACGGCATATTTTTACGATAAATCTCTGGATCCTTCTGATAGTCATCCAAAGCCTTTCTATAAGTACGTGCCACTGTTGCAACATATAAAGCTGTCTTCATTCTTCCTTCAATCTTTAAACTATCAATTCCTGCGTCAATAAGTTCTGGAATGTATTCAATCATGCAAAGATCTTTTGAATTGAAAATATATGTCCCACGCTCATTTTCATATACCGGCATATACTCTCCCGGTCTTGTTTCTTCGACAACCGCATATTTCCAGCGGCATGGATGTGTACATGCACCTTGATTCGCATCTCTTCCAGTAAAATAGTTGCTAAGCAGACATCTTCCTGAATAAGAAATACACATTGCTCCATGCACAAATGTTTCAATCTCCAAATCTTCCGGAATGTTTGCGCGCAATTCTTTCAATTCTTTCATTGATAATTCTCTTGCTGACACAACACGGCTTGCCCCTTGTTTATACCAGAAATTATAAGTTGCGTAGTTTGTATTATTGGCTTGTGTACTCACATGACGCTCAATCTCAGGACATACTTCTTTTGCAATTTCAAACACACCTGGGTCTGCGATGATCAATGCGTCCGGTTTGATTTCTTTTAATTCTTCAAAATACTCTCTGACCCCCTCCAAATCATCATTGTGTGCCAGAATATTTGCTGTAACATAAACCTTCACATCATGTGCATGTGCAAATTCAATTCCTTCTTTCATATCTTCCATTGAAAAATTCTTTGCTTTTGCACGTAAACCAAATGCTTCTCCACCGATATATACTGCATCTGCTCCAAATATTACTGCTGTTTTTAATACCTCCAGACTACTTGCCGGAATCAATAACTCAGGATGTCTTGACATATTCTTTTCCTTTCAATTCTGCTATTTTTATTCTCCAACTTTTGTATCTTTTTTATCTAATTTCACACTGACAGCAACTCCATCCCCTAATGGAATAATTGATGTCAGCAACTCTTCATGATGCTTTAACTCATAGAGATATTCTCTCATTCTTGAATGGATTGTTCTGTCACGTCGCTCTACTGCAAACCTTGACTCTATAATACTTCCATCCTGCATCACATTATCCGAAACCAGCGTTCCTCCTGTTTTTAGCAAACGCATCACTTCCGGCATATAATGAATATACTGTCCTTTTGCTGCATCCATAAATATAAAATCATATGGTTCATCCAACGTCGGAAGCACCTCCATTGCGTCTCCCTCTAACAGAGTGATCTGAGATTCTTTTCCTGCTCTTTTAAAGTTATTCCTCGCAATTGGAATTCTTTTTTCATAATTTTCAATCGTTGTAATTTCACACCCGGCAGGTGCATACTCACTCATCAATAACGCAGAGAAACCTACGGCAGTTCCGACTTCCAGAATGCGCATAGGTTTTTGAATCGTCAGAAGTACTTTCAGAAAGCTCTGCATCTCTTTGCGAATAATCGGTACATAAGTACTCAATGCCTCGCTTTCAATCGCTTCTAATATTTTACTATTCTCTGTCTCCATGGAATTGATGAATGTAACGATACGTTCATCTACTATCATATCTTACACATCCACATCCATAATAATTGGGATAATCATTGGTCTTCTCTTTGTTTTCTTCCAAATAAAGTCATTCATTGTATCCCTGATTGTTAATTTGATCTTATTCCAGTCTGCATGACGATTGCTCAGGCATTTATCCAGGCTGTCACTTACCGCTCTTCTTGCTTCTTCCATCAAACCTTCTGATTCTCGTACATATACAAATCCACGAGAAACAATATCCGGTCCTGCCAGAAGACGGTTGCTTCCCTTCTCTAAAGTTAAAACAACAATAATAATTCCATCCTCAGCCAGATGCTGTCTGTCTCGAAGCACAATATTACCAACGTCTCCAACACCAAGACCATCTACCAGAATTGCTCCTGTGTGAACCTTATCTACCACTTTTGCGCTTTCATCGCAAAGCTCCAGAACATCTCCTGATTGAATAATAAATACATTCTCCTTTGGAATCCCAAGAGACATTGCAATTTCAGAGTTTGCTTTCAAATGACGATACTCTCCATGAACCGGAATCGCATATTTCGGTTTTACAAGAGAATAGATTAATTTCAATTCTTCCTGACAAGCATGCCCGGATACATGAGCATCCTGAAATATTACGTTTGCTCCCTTTGAAGATAATTCGTTGATCACACGTGAAACTGATTTTTCATTTCCCGGGATTGGATTCGAGCTAAATATAATTGTATCATTCGGCTGAATTGTAACCTTGCGATGCACATCTGCTGCCATACGAGACAAAGCAGCCATCGATTCTCCCTGACTTCCTGTTGTAATCAGCACCATCTTCTCCGGTGGATAATTCTTCATCTCATCAATCTCAATCAATGTATGCTCCGGTACATTCAGATAGCCAAGTTCTGAAGCTGTCGAAATAATATTCACCATACTTCGACCTTCTACAACTACTTTTCTTCCATATTTATATGCAGAGTTGATAATCTGCTGCACACGATCCACATTCGATGCAAATGTTGCAATAATAATTCGTGTATTCTGATGCTCTGCAAAAATGTGATCAAATGTAATACCTACTGTTTTTTCAGATTGAGTAAATCCTTTGCGCTCTGCATTGGTACTATCTGACATTAATGCAAGTACGCCTTTTTTACCAATTTCTCCAAATCTCTGTAAATCGATCGCATCTCCAAATACCGGTGTATAATCTACTTTAAAATCTCCTGTGTGTACCACAATTCCTGCCGGTGAATAAATTGCCAAAGCGGATGCATCCTGAATACTATGGTTTGTTTTAATAAATTCAATTCTGAATTTTCCCAAATTGATAGACTGACCATGACGCACAACTTTTCTTCTTGTAGAACGAAGCAAATTGTGTTCTTTCAATTTATTTTCAATAATTCCCATTGTTAATTTAGTTGTATAAATCGGAATATTAATTTCTTTGAGCACATAAGGCAAGGCACCAATATGATCTTCATGTCCATGAGTGATCACAAATCCCTTCACCTTGCTAATGTTATCCTTTAAATATGTGATATCCGGAATAACCAGATCAATACCAAGCATGTCATCTTCCGGGAATGCGAGACCGCAATCCACAACAATAATACTGTCTTCATATTCAAAGGCTGTTATATTCATTCCAATCTGTTCCAGACCACCTAAAGGAATGATACGCAATTTTCCTGTATTTTGCTTTTTCAAAAATTTCACACCTCCATCTATTTTTTGTACTGACAAAAACCGGAGTTTTATTCTTGCTCTATGCATTGTTTACACACACCATAAAATTTCAACTCATGATCCACAATATGAAATCCTGTTTTTTCCTGAATATGCGTTTCCAATCCATCTAACAAATCACCATCAAACGGAAATACTTTCCCGCATTTCCTACATATTAAATGATGATGACTGTGTTTCATCTCACCTTCGAACAAATGCCCGATCTCATAACGCACACAACCATCATCCAGATTAATGCGGTCTATCAACTGCATCTCATATAAAAGTTGTAATGTACGATATACAGTAGCCAATCCAATCTCCGGATACTGCTGTTGTATCTGTGCATACAGCTCTTCTGCTGCCATGTGATTACCGCTGCTTTTTGCAAGCGTGGACAATACAAGCAGACGCTGCTGTGTAATCTTCAAGCCCCGTTCTTTTAACTTTGCCCGAAGTAGTTTCTCCACCTTTTCCTGTTCCATCGTCTACTCCAATTCCTGTGTAGTAAATCTATCGCAACTATCCTTTATCGGATATTTACAATGTAATGTCAACATCTTCCAACAGTTCTTCAAACACCTTCGAAACTGCTGTCAATTCATTATCATCTTCTACGATATCATACAGATTGTCCTGTTCATTTCCTGACTCTGTCTCTTTCAAAATCAGACATTCTGCATCATCGCTTTCATTATCAGCTACGAGTAAGTATGTAGCACCATTTAACTTTGTTTGCTCCAAAACGAAAAAGTCAACTGTTTCGTTTGTATCTTCAAATGTAAATGTAATCTTCTCCATAGGTCTCCCCTTTATTTTGAAATCTGCAGCGAATCCAGATATCCCTGTAATATAAATACTGCTGCAATCTTATCAATATACTTTTTCCGATCCTCTCGTCTTACTTTACTTTCAATCAATGTACGCTCCGCAGCAACCGTCGTCAGGCGTTCATCCCACATGATCACTTCAAGTCCGGTTCTTCGTTCTAACATTGCTTTAAATTCCAGTGACTTCTCTGCTCTCTCTCCCACATCATTGTTCATATGTTTTGGAAAGCCGAGCACGATCTTTTCTACTTCATATTCACGAATCAGTTCTTCGATGCGTGCACATGTGCGACGCAGCTTGTTTTCTTCTTTTCGTTCTATTGTCTCTATACCCTGAGCCGTCAGACCAAGTGCGTCACTAATTGCAACCCCAACTGTCTTCGTGCCATAATCCAATCCCATAATTCTCATAATTTAATTATTCCCATGAATTATTCTGAATATACGACTTCAATAACTCTTCTACCAGTTCATCTCTCTCCACTTTCATCACAAGACTTCTTGCTCCATTGTAACTTGTAATATAAGTTGGATCTCCGGACATAATATATCCAACAATCTGGTTTACCGGATTATATCCTTTTTCTTTCAACGCTTTGAAAACGATCTCTAAGATATCTTTTGCAGAAATCTGCGGACCTGGTTCAACCTGAAAGAATTGTGTATTACTCAAATCACTCATGTTTTTTTCCACCTTTCTCTTTTTATGTCTAACATTGTATTGTTTTCATTACCGGTCATTATTTTTATAACCCATAATAAATTTACATCTCGCATCTGTCCCAGACAGCCACAAAACATCCTCCGGCAAAACAAAGTTGCCAGATTCCCTACTTATCATTCTAATATAATCCCGTTTAAAATTCAATGGATAATTTGAGAATGGTCATCTATTCGCGCCTTGACAATCTGATTCTGTAAATTTTCATCTGATTCCAATGCAACTTTTATATATTCTTTTGTGTGCCCGACTTGTACTTCTTTTCCGTTGATCTGTGCTGGTTCTTCCACAAGGATTTCTACATCTTTTCCAACCATTTCTTTCTCGTATGCTTCCTGTTTTTTTGCTCCCAGCTCAATCAATTGTGCACTTCTTTCTGCCTTTATCTGTTCCGGCACCTGATTTTCCATCACAGCTGCCCTTGTTCCTTCTCGTTTAGAATATTTAAAAATATGTGTTTCATAGAAGTTTACTTTGTCGACAAATGCTTTTGATTCTTCAAACTCTTCTTCTGTCTCTCCCGGAAATCCTACAATTACATCCGTTGTCAACGCCGGGTGGTCAAAATATTTTCGCAAAAGCTCACACTTTTCATAATACTCACCCGTTGTATAGCGGCGATTCATACGTTTCAAAGTTGCATCACACCCGCTCTGTAAAGATAAATGGAAATGTGGACACATCTTCGGAAGTCCTGCTATTGTTTTAGCAAATTCTTCTGTGATGATCCTTGGTTCCAGAGAACCCAGACGAATACGTTCAATACCCGGAATTTCATGAACTGCCAGAATCAATGTCAGTAAATCTGTTTTCTTTCTCGCTTCCTGTTCTTCAAAATCAACTCCATAAGAACTCAGATGAATTCCTGTAAGAACAACTTCCTTGTAACCATTTCCAGATAATGTTGTTACTTCCTGTACTACATCTTCCAGAGAACGACTGCGCACGCGGCCTCTTGCAAACGGAATAATACAATATGAACAGAACTGATTGCATCCATCCTGTACTTTGATGTAAGCTCTTGTATGTTCTCCGGTGCGAGACAGATTTAGGTTTTCATATTCATTTGTATGATTAATATCAATTACTTCCTCTGTTTTACATTTTGATTCATATTCATCTAAAATCTGAATCAAATCTTGTTTTTTATTATTTCCAATTACAATGTCAATACAGGAATCTAATTCATGATGTTCATTTTCCTGTGCCTGCACATAACATCCGGCCGCAACTACAATTGCATCCGGATTCATTTTTCTCGCACGATGTAACATCTGTCTGGATTTTCTGTCTGCAATATTCGTCACTGTACATGTATTAATAATATAAATGTCTGCGCCTTCTTTAAACGGAACAATTTCATACCCCTCTTTTTCCAGCATTTCCTGCATGGCTTCTGTCTCATACGCATTCACCTTGCATCCCAAATTATGCAACGCTACTTTTTTCATTAATTTTTCTCCTTCTATCGTTCTTTTTTCTATCAGTTTCTTGACTTTTATATTCCTATCTCGTAGAATAAGCTAAGAGGGAAAACCTCGTACTTTTTCGTATATCAAGGAGGGATTATAACATGAAAACTGTACAGATTTCTTTAAACTCAATTGACAAAGTAAAGTCTTTCGTAAATGAAATCACAAAATACGATAACGACTTTGATCTTGTATCTGGAAGATATGTAATCGATGCTAAATCTATTATGGGTATCTTCAGCCTGGATCTTTCAAAACCAATCGACCTGAACATTCATGCCGATGGCGAATTAGATGATATCCTTGCAGCTCTTGAGCCATACATCATCAAATAAGTAATCGACTTACATTTGTCAAGTAGTAAGGCTGTCTTTTACGACAGCCTTTTTGTTTTGATTATTTGTTACTGTTCACAGTACCTGTGACCAGCAACAATTATTTTACTTTAATCACTTCTACTGTATCAATCGCTTTCTGTACTAATTCATCAATACCTTCTGCCAGATTCAATTCTGATTTTTCAATCTTCTCCAAAATTGGTTTTGTAACCGGATGTTTTGCCACGAAAATTGTACAGCAATCTTCGAATGGCAGTATTGAAGTCTCATATGTGTTGATTTTTTCTGAAATTTCTACGATATCACGTTTATCAAAGCCAATCAGCGGACGATAAACCGGCAATGTGCAAACCGCATTTGTCACATTCAGACTCTGCATTGTCTGACTTGCAACCTGTCCAATACTCTCTCCTGTGATCATGCCAAGACAACCGTCCTGTTTTGCAAAATGTTCTGCAATCTTCATCATATAACGACGCATAATGATCGTGAGTTCTTCGTGTGGACACTTCTCATAAATATACAACTGAATATCTGTGAAGTTTACAACATTCAATTTGATCGGTCCTGAATATTTTGATACAAGACGTGCAAGATCTACAACCTTTTCTTTTGCACGTTCGCTTGTATACGGTGGTGCATGAAAATATGTTGCTTCCAAAGAAACTCCTCGTTTTGCGATCATATATCCCGCAACCGGGCTGTCGATTCCGCCTGACAGAAGTAACATCGCACTTCCGTTTGTTCCAACCGGCATTCCACCCGGTCCCGGAATAATCTCTGAATAAAGATAAATCTCTTCGCGGACTTCTACATTCAACATAATATCCGGATGATGTACATCTACCTTCATCTCAGGAAATGCATCTAAAATCACTTCACCTAACTGACAGTTAATCTGCATAGACTGAAGAGGATAGCTCTTTTTACTTCTTCTCGCCTCTACCTTAAAAGTCTTATTCTTATCCGGATACATCTCATCCATATAAGCAACTACTTCTTTTTTCAGTTCTTCAAAACCTTTATCCTCCAGACGGACAACCGGACAAATTCCAACAATTCCAAATACTCTTGCAAGACTTTCTACAGTCTCTTCATAATCATACTCTCCATCACAATCCACATATACTCTTCCATAAGATTTGTGAACATAAAATTCTCCATCTACATCTTTCAATGCAAATCGAATCTGACGAACCAATGCGTCCTCAAATATATAACGGTTTTTTCCTTTAATTCCAATCTCACCGTATTTGATCAAAAATGAATGAAATTTCATATCTTTCTCCTTTTTAGTGTCTTGTATATCTCCTTAACATCGGTACACAATTATATAGTGTTTCCAACGTATAGTCAATTTCTTCTTTTGTTGTAAATTCTGACATACTGAAACGCAATGTCGAATCCAGGTACTCCTGTGAAGTTCCAATTCCTCTTAACACTCCACTGATCGCAGGATGATTTGATGCACACGCAGAACCTGAAGACACGTATATACCTTTATCTTCCAAAGTATGCAGCAACACTTCACTTCTAACCCCTGCAATGCCAACGCTTATAATATGAGGTGCACTATTTTCATCAGTCAGACCATGCACCGTTGCGTGTTCTATTTTCGATATCCCTTCTATAAAATGAGCTTTCAGTTCCCTCATCAGTGAAACTTTCATGTTCAGATCTTGATATATCATCTTTGCCGCAAGTCCAAGTCCTGCAATTCCCGGAACATTTTCTGTACCGGAACGAATATTCTTCTGCTGCTCTCCTCCGAAAATAATCGGCTTAATCTTTACTTTCTCATTTATATATAAAAATCCTGTTCCTTTTGGTCCATGGATTTTATGTCCACTTGCTGAAAGCATATCAATCCCAACTCGTTTCGGATAAATATGGTACTTTCCAAATCCCTGCACTGCATCAGAATGGAAGAGAATTCTTGGATTGAAGTTTTTTACGATTTTTACAGCTTCTTCAATCGGTTGGACAGAACCCACCTCGTTATTAACATACATGATGGATACTAAAATCGTATCTTGGCACAGTGCCTCTTTTAATGCTTCTAAACGAACACGTCCATTCTCATCTACCGGTAAATATGTCACCCGAAATCCTTCCTCTTCTTCCAGATAATGCATTGTATTTAAAATAGCCGGATGTTCGATTGAAGATGTGATCAAATGATTCCCCCTGCGTCGATTTGCCCGTGCTGCTCCGATCAAAGCCAGGTTATCGCTTTCTGTACCTCCTGATGTAAAAAAGATTTCCTTCGCATTTACTTTTAATAGCTTTGCTAAAATTTCTTTTGCGTCTTTCACATAATGCTCCGCCTCTACGCCTTTACGATGCATCGAAGACGGATTACCATAATCCTGACACATTACTTTATATACAATATTTCCAACTTCCGGATATGCTCTTGTTGTCGCCGAATTATCTAAATAAACTTCCATGTTACCTTTCCTTCTCTGCCTTGTTCAGATTTTTCACTGTTGCTCTGAACGTTTCTTACTATAAATTATGAATCTCACATTCTAAGTGATACATCAGAATTGATAAAATTGTCAACCCTGCCGTCTCTGTCCTCAATATTCTTTTTCCCAACGAAACCGGTATAATCTCCTGTTCCATCGCCTGTTCAATCTCCGCCTCTTCAAATCCGCCTTCCGGTCCGATAAAAACCCCAATACTTTCACCCGGCTTAATCTGATCTACAGCTGATTTCATCGTCCCCATTCCTTCTGCTTTCTCATAAGGAATCAGACGGACATCTAAGCTTTTTGCAAATTCTAATGCCTCTGCAAATGTCATAACGTCGTGAACTTCTGGAATTCTGTTTCTTCCGGACTGTTTTGCCGCTCCTTCTGCGATTGCATTCCAGCGCGCAACCTTCTTGGCAGCTTTTTTCTCATCCAGTTTTACTACTGCACGCTTTGTCACAACCGGAACCACCTCATAAACACCAAGCTCCACAGCTTTCTGTATGATCAATTCCATCTTATCAGCTTTTGGCAGTCCTTGAAACAGATAAATTCTGGACGGAAGTTCTACATCATCCTGAATCTTATCACAGATATGTAGTCTTGCCGAGTCCTGCTCATACTCGTCCACTTCACATATATATCTGTTTGAACTTCCGTCACTGATTTCAACCGATTCTCCTGGTTTAATCCTCAACACATTTTTCATATGGTTCAGATCCGAACCCTCTATTGCAATCGTATCTCCACAGATTTGCGTTGGTTCAACAAAAAAATGATGCATTTTTGTCTCTCCTTTTAATTAGTTCTTTCGTGCTGTTACAGACACCCACTCACCCTGATATGTCACTTCCAGCACTTCCAGTCCTGCTTTTTTCACAGCTTCAACAACAGTCTCTTCTTTATCATCGATGATTCCGCTTGTGATATATATACCACCCTTTTTCAGCTGATTTACAATCACCGGTGTAAGAGCGACTAACACATCTGCAAGAATATTTGCCACAACGATATCATAGCATTCATATCCAACCTTATCCTGTACCGCTTTATCATCAATAATATTTCCGATCATAACTTCATACTGATCCTTTGAAATACCATTCACTTCCATATTTTCATATGTTGCATCGATTGCACAAGGATCAAGGTCTGTTCCTACGGAATGTTTCGCTCCAAATTTAAGTGCCAGCATTCCAAGGATTCCACTTCCGCATCCAACATCAAGAATTTCTGTATCCGAAGTCACATGTTTACGGATCTGGCGAATGCATAACTGTGTTGTCTCATGCATTCCTGTTCCAAATGCTGTTCCCGGATCAATATGGATCACCATCTTATCCTCATCTTCCGGTTTTACATCTTCCCATGACGGAATGATTAAAATATCATCTACATAAAACTGATGGAAATATTGTTTCCAATTATTTACCCAATCCACATCCTCTGTCTCGGATTCTTCAATAGAACATTCTCCAAGATCCATAAATTCTGACATTTCTTCCAGTTCCTGACGGACATTTTTCAAAATACTTTCTGTATCCGCATCTTCTTCTAAATAAAAGCTTAAATATGCAATTCCGTCATCAGCCTCTGTTTCCGGCAAAATATCCACAAACATCTGCTCCTTATCTGCCGCTGTCAAAGGAATCTTATCTTCAATCTGAACTCCTTCAACCCCCAAATCTGCCAGCATACTGCTCACGATATCTTCTGCCTGTGTAGTTGTCTTTAAGCGAAAACTTTTCCACTTCATGTTCAATCTTCCTTTCTTTTTGCATCTTATAATAAATCCAAATCATCCAGTGTTCCGCGTCCTGTTACCGTCCGTTTTCTATTCGGATTACCCAACTGATAATCCAAATCTTTTAACGGATCATTCTTAGGTGTCTTATTTTCATGCTGTATATATGGTACTTTCTCATTTCGCACTTCGCCACTCTTACCGCCCGTCTTTCTACAAAGATAAATCTCACCGATCTCCATCGATTTATCCAATGCCTTACACATATCATACACGGTCAAAAGTGCAACACTGACCCCTGTCAGTGCTTCCATCTCTACGCCTGTCTTTCCTGTCACTTTCACTGTACAATAGCAGTAGATTGTACAACTTTCTTCATCCATATCAAACGTCACTCTGCAATTCGTGATTGGAAGAATATGACACATCGGAATCAGCTCAGCTGTTCTCTTAGCTCCCATAATCCCGGCTGTTGTCGCCACTCCCAGGACATCTCCTTTTCCAACTGTTCCTGCTGCAATTGCTTCATATACTTTTCTGCTGACCATGATTTTTCCTGCGGCAGTTGCCTCACGAACAGTCTCGCCTTTATCTGTCACATCCACCATCAGTGCCTTGCCATTTTCATCAAAATGCGTTAACCCCGATTCCATACTATGATTTCTCCTTTTGTAAATACATCATTACCTTGCATTATAATATGGAAACACCCTTTTGTGAAACCCTTTTTTCACATTTCTATTTAAAAAACAATTATATCGTTATTCTTTCACCCTATGATAACAATATAACATAGAAGAAAGAGACCCGTCACTTAAGGTCTCTTTCCATCTTTTCATTCGATTTATGATGCTTGTTCTGTTGTATTTTCAAACTGTGAGTTATACAAATCTGCATAGAATCCATTTTTTGCAAGCAGCTCTTCGTGATTTCCCTGTTCTACAATATCTCCATCTTTCATAACCAGAATCACATCTGCGTCACGTATAGTAGAAAGTCTATGTGCGATCACAAAACTTGTTCTTCCCTTCATAAGCGTATCCATCGCTTTTTGGATTTGAATTTCTGTTCTTGTATCTACAGAACTTGTAGCCTCATCCAGGATTAATATTTTAGGATCTGCAAGAATTGCTCTCGCAATTGTAAGAAGCTGTTTCTGTCCCTGTGACACATTACTTGCTTCTTCGTTTAATTCCATATCGTATCCACCCGGCAATGTCTGTACAAATCGATGTACTCTTGCCGCCTTTGCAGCTTCAATCACTTCTTCATCTGTCGCATCCAGCTTTCCATATTTAATGTTATCCTTTATACTTCCATGGAACAACCATGTATCCTGAAGTACCATTCCAAACATCTGTCTTAATTCACTTCTGTTAAACTCCTTAACATTGTGTCCATCAATCAAAATTGCCCCGCCATTCACGTCATAGAAACGCATCAAAAGCTTGATCATTGTTGTTTTTCCTGCACCAGTCGGTCCAACAATCGCAATTTTCTGTCCTTCTTTTACATCAACAGAAAAATCATTGATAATAATCTTATCCTCATTGTATCCAAAATGCACATGCTCAAATGTAACATTTCCTTCTAACCCTTCTACTGATACCGGATTTGGAACTGTCTGATCTTCTTCCTCTTCTTCAAGAAATTCAAAGACACGTTCTGAAGCTGCTGCTGTGGACTGTAGCATATTTGCAACCTGTGCAAGCTGCTGGATTGGCTGAGTAAAGTTTCTTACATACTGGATAAATGACTGTATATCTCCGACTTCAATCGTCTTCTTAGCAGCTAAAACACCTCCGAGTATAACTACCCCTACATATCCTAAATTTCCTACAAACTGCATGATCGGCATCATCATTCCGGAAAAGAACTGTGATTTCCATGCTGAATCATATAATTTATCATTCGTCTCCTCAAACTCTTTGATCACATCTTTTTCCTTATTAAAAGCTTTCACGATATTATGCCCAGAATAAACTTCCTCCACCTGACCATTTACATTTCCCAAATATTCCTGCTGTCCTTTGAAATATTTCTGTGAATGTTTCATTACAAATGAAATCATGCCAAGTGAAACAGGAAGGATTAAGAGTGCAACCAGTGTCATAAGAGGACTGATCGACAACATCATCACAAGTACACCGATGATCGTTGTTGTCGAAGTTATGATCTGTGTTGCACTCTGATTCAAACTCTGTCCCAGAGTGTCCACATCATTCGTAACCCTCGAAAGCACTTCACCATGTGTTCTCGTATCAAAGTAATTCATTGGCATACGATTGATTTTCTGTGAAATTTCTTTTCTCAATCGGTATGTTGTTTTTTGTGAAACTCCCGTCATCAAGAAGCCCTGTACCAACGAGCACAATGCACTTGTTACATACAATGCCAATGCTGTCAGCAAAATAGTTGCAATCTTTTCAAAATCCATTCCGCTTCCGCCGGAAACTTTGCTTACCAGTCCATTAAAAATCTCTGTTGTTGCTTTACCAAGTATTTTCGGTCCGATGATATTAAAGACAGTTCCTCCAATGGCAAAGATTACAACGAACAGCATCTGAATCTTAAATGCACTCATGTATTTAATTAATTTTCCCATGGTACCTTTGAAATCTTTTGCCTTTTCTCCACCCATACGTCCATGACCCATCGGTCCACGTCTTGGTCCTCGATTTTCACTCATTACTGTTCTCCTCCTTTCCCATTCTCTTCTAATCCTGCCTTTAATTCTGCTTCTGATAACTGAGAAGCCGCAATCTGCTGATATACCTCACAATTTTTCAGCAATTCCTGATGAGTACCGACTCCGGCAATCTTTCCATCGTCCAGAACAATAATCTGTTCCGCATGCAAAATTGTACTAATACGCTGTGCTACAATTAACACAGTACTGTCTGATGTTTTTTCCTTCAATGCCTTACGAAGTGCCACATCAGTCTTATAATCCAGTGCTGAAAAACTGTCATCAAAAATAAAGAGTTTTGGATGTTTTGCAATCGCACGTGCAATCGAAAGACGCTGCTTTTGTCCTCCTGATACATTGCCACCGCCCTGTGAAATTGTACTGTCATATTTCTTGGATTTTGTATTGATAAATTCTGTTGCCTGTGCAATCTGGGCTGCCTCTTCCATATCCTGTTCATTTCCATCCGGATTACCAAACATAATATTCGAACCAATCGTTCCTGAGAACAAAACACCTTTCTGTGGAACATACCCCAGTTTACTTCTCAGCTCCTGCTGTGTCATTTCTCGGATATCAATACCATCCAATGTAATAGAACCTTCTGTCACATCATAGAAACGAGGAATCAAATTCACTAATGTAGATTTTCCACTTCCGGTACTTCCAATAATGGCCGTTGTCTGTCCCGGATGTGCCGTAAAATCAATATCTTCAAGAACATCTTCATCTGCACCAGGATATTTAAAAGATACATGATTGAATTTCAAAACGCCTTCTGTTTTCTTCGGCAAATGTTTCGGCTGCTTTGGATCTTTGATGATTGTCTTGCTTGTCAGCACTTCATCTACACGCTCTGCTGCAACAGCTGCTCTAGGTAACATGACAGAAATCATACACAGCATTAAAAATCCCATGATAATCTGCATTGTATACTGAATAAATGCCATCATATCACCGACCTGCATCTGGCCGTCATTTATGCCATGTGCTCCCGTCCATACGATCAATACAGAAATCGCATTCATAACTACCATCATAACCGGCATCATAAATGTCATAGCACGGTTTACAAAAAGATTTGTTTTTGTCAAATCTCTATTCGCTTTATCAAATCTTTCTTCTTCATGTTTTTCTGTACTAAATGCACGGATAACTGATAAACCAGTTAAGATTTCACGTGTTACAAGATTCAATTTATCAACCAATTGCTGCATGATCTTAAATTTTGGCATTGCAACAATAAACAATACAGAAACTACCAGTACGATTAAAATTGCCGCCAATGCAATGATCCATGACATAGATACATTTGTTTGGAACACTTTATAAATCCCACCGATTGCAATAAGCGGAGCATATAATACAATACGAAGAAGCATAACAATCAACATCTGTATCTGCTGAATATCATTGGTACTTCTTGTGATCAATGAAGCTGTTGAAAACTGGTCAAATTCATTATTGGAAAATCCAACAACTTTTCTAAACACTCTGCCACGAAGATCACGTCCTGTTGATGCACCTACGCGTGATGCCAGCAGTCCGACCAGAACACTTGCCAGCATTCCGAGTAATGCAAGTGCAAGCATCTTTCCTCCTGTTACAAACAAATAGTGGAATTGTATCTGATTCATATCCATACCAAGATCTTCATATGCCGTTTTGATATAGCTGATTCCGGCCTGTTCTATGATTGTATCCGGCATATCATCCATCTGGTCTTTCATCTTATCAGTCATCTGTGAAAGTTGCTCTTCCGGCAGCATTTTCAAAATATCAAATACTGTTGCATCTTTTGGAAGCATCTCGGCCGGAATGTTTGCACGCAACTGCTCTTCAATCTTAGCTGTTGTATCACTTCCTTGTTCAAATCCAGCTGTCATCATCATCGGAACAGATAAAATCTCTTCTAATTCTTCTGTTTTCTCTTCGTTATCCTGAATGTTTTTCTTCAATACATATACTGTTTGATTATAAGTATTCTCATCTTTTTCATATGCATCCAGCACTGTCTGCCTGTCATCTGCCTGTACAAACAACAATACTTTCTCCATCTCTTCTTCTGAAATTGCTTCCGGTATCTTATCATCGACACCTGCCTGCTGAATTCCAACATTTACGATATCTGACGTATAACTTGGCAGAGATAAGTCGCAATATACCTGAACCAAAAGTACAAGCAATATAACAAATGCCATCTTCCAGTACGTTTTCAGATATTTGAATAATTTACCCATAGTACAAATCCTTTCTTCCTTCTGTTTTAATTGTTTTTCTGGTCGGTTGTACGTTCCGTATGCTGTTTTAAATTATCCAGCATTTGGAGTAAAAATCTTCTAAGCAGGATTTTTTCTTCTATGCTAAACCCCGAAACTAACATCTCTTCCATCTTATTAATTACACCCCAAACCTGTTCAAGACAATTCTCTGCCTTTTCTGTCAAATATAATCTCATAATTCGTTGATCCTGTTCGTCAGGCCGGCGCTCGATCAAGCCCTGCTTTTCCATCTTCTTAATTCCCGATGTGATCGTCGGTGGTGTCAGTTTCATCTTTTTAGCTAATTCCCTTTGTGACATACCACTATTTTGATGTAATGAGAAAAACATCGCTGCCTGCCATGGTTTTAATTCATATTGTTTTAACGACTGACTGGCACAGTTCATCTCCATATGCATAATCTGATTCATAATATTGATGATTGACATTTCCTTTTCATCATTCACTTATATCACCCCTCTTTTCTTCATCAGTAATTAGTTAGATGTCTAACGGTTATTTTATGAGCATTGATTATATTTGTCAAGAAAACCTCTTGTATTTTCACAGTTTTTTAATATTTTTCTCTAATTTTCCGTTTGATATCGAACGATTTCTCTCTCGGATACCACAACATCCATCATCAAGTCATGCCCTTCTGTCGGTATCTCCGACAGAAGTATTTTTTCTCTGCACAAGATTACTCTCCACGCATCTGTCTGACTAAGATATCTGTCATAAAATCCCCCACCGTATCCGAGTCTGTCACCTTTTTTATTGCATGTGACACATGGTACAAATGCCAGATCAATCTTCTGCGGTGGTATTTCTTCGCAGTAACCTTTTGGCTCCATAATGCCATAAGCACCTTCTTCCAAGTCATCCAGGCTTGTAATCGCATAAACTTTCATAACACCTTTTGAAATACACTTTGGAACACCAAGCTTCCTGCCTGACTTTAATATTTCCTGTAACATCGGCGTTGTATTAATTTCATCTTTCGTTCCCACATAACAAAAGACTACCTTTGCATTCTCATATTCAGGAAGTGTTAATGCATGTTTGCTAATCTTCTCATCTGCTGACTTACAATACGCTATTGAAAGTTCTGAAATTTTCTTTTTTATTTGTTTCCGTAACTCTTGTTTTTCTCTTTTTAAATCTGTTTTCATTTCTATAATAATCCTGCAAATAATCTCATAAACAATTGGCCCAGACGCAAATAAGCACTATTCCCTGAACTATATTTTTCCGTCACTTCACAGCATTCTTTCATGGTTGCTTCTAAATCTTCTCTAATCAAAGTAACTGCGCTACAATCTGCCATAAAGCATCCATTTTCAAAATGATGATAAAGGCTTCTATAATCCAGATTTATGGTTCCACACGTAGCCATACAATCATCAGCTACACTCATTTTTGCATGGCAAAATCCAGGAGTCCATTCAAAAATACGCACTCCATCTTTTACCAGTCCGTGATAAAATGAACGTGTAACACTATAAATTAATTTCTTATCCGGAATTCCCGGTGTAATTATCCTTACATCAACCCCGCGTTTCGCAGCCAGACACATTGCATGCATCATCTCATCTGTAATAATCAGATACGGCGTCATAAACCAACAATATTTTTCTGCTTTATTTATCATGCTGATGTAAACTTCTTCGCCCACCTGCTCATCATCCATCGGACTGTCCGCATAAGGCTGGATAAATCCACTTTGTTCTGCATGATACTCATATGGTAATAAATATTTTTCAAAATCCGTATCATTTTTATCTTTATCATTGACTGCATTCCACATTTCTAAAAATGTTATCGTCAACGAGCGGACTGCATCTCCCTCTAAACGAATCCCCGTATCCTTCCACTGTCCGTATGGATGTGTAAAATTAAAGTACTCATTTGCAAGATTATAGCCGCCGGTAAATCCAATTTTTCCATCTATAACCGTAATTTTACGATGATCTCGATTATTTAGAAACACATTCAAACCTGGCATAAATGGATTGAATACGCGGCACTGAATCCCTACATTCTCAAGCTTCTTTATAAAATCTGTATTAATGAATCCGATCGACCCCATGTCATCATAAAAAATGCGAACTTCTACTCCTGCTTGTACTCGTTCTTCCAAAACCTTTTGGATCATATACCACGCTTGTGCATCCTCAATCGCATGGTATTCCATAAAAATAAAGCTTTCTGCTTTTGACAGTTCTTCAAGCTGGGCTTCCAATCCTTTTACCGCTTCACTGTAATATGTTACATCCGTATTCTGATATACCGGATAATTTGCATTTTTCTTTATATAATAAGCAATATTACCGGCTTTTGGATTTTTCTCCTTTAACCTTCCTAAAGTTTCTTGATTTTCCGGAAGTAATGGCAAAATAATATCATCAATGTCTTTATATCTTATTCTCATTTTACGAGTTCCGCCGTTTAATCCAATCATCAAGTACAGACCAACTCCCATTATCGGAAATATAAGTATCAAAATTATCCATGGCATTTTCATAGAGGAAGTTTTGTTGGATGCATAAAGTCCCAAAACCAAACCGCCTGCCAGAATCCTTGTCAGCAGATTGACAAATTCTGCGTATCTGTTCAATTTGGTGAGCATAATCATTACAAAAAGAACTTCCAGCAAAATACAAAAAACAGAAAAACATAATCGCTTTACGCCGTTTTTGGTTTTCGCTCTGCCTTCTAGTGTATCCTGTTTCATTTAACTCATCTCCTTTTATTTATCTGCCTGCGGGCGTTTTATTGTACGGACATTAATCCCATTCAATTCTATATGGTCATCAACAGGGATCACAATGCATTGTCTTCCATCAATTATCCTTGTTTCAATCAAATCAGCTCTGTCTGGGTTTACTTTTATAACTACGTCAGGTGTCTCAATATTGAATTTTCTTGTCTCTGCAATATTTTCTGCGATAAGTATCGATTTTTCGCCCGCTGCAGCCTCAAATGTCTGTTCAAATACCTCCATCTGTTCTGCTGATACGCCACTATTCTCAAAGATTTTCTTCACATCTGTTTTATCTAAGGATACTGGTTCCGGCTCATCTTTATGTTCTTCAATAATTTCATTCAGAGTCTCATGAATATTTCTTACCGTTTCATAATCACCATCTTCGCCGAGCGTATCCTCAATAATCATCTGGAATGTCTCTTTCTGTGAGTCCGCCGACATCGGCATCTTCGCTCCCAGCACCTGATTGATCAACTCCGGCTGAAGGTCCTGCGATTTCTTTGTATAATACAATACCCCATGGATATCTGTACTTCGATCTGTAAATGCAGGGAACAAAAATCCTTTATCCGGCTTATCTACGATCCAGTCACGTATACGATCTTCAATCCTGTTATCCTCGGCATTATAACACAATCCGGCTTTTGATAATGACACAGGACAGATACTGCATATAAGATATTCAAATACCTCATCCGATGCATCATACATTTCTAATTCATCTGTTCCTTTTCCCGGAATATCATACATTGCATGGATCAAAATAATATAATAGTTTTCTTCATACTCATAGTTCTCGATTATTTTATCGTAAAACTCTTCCAAAAGCATATCATCTTCTAATTTACTGTTTTTTAATTTCAACAAAAATTCCTGCGTTCCTCCCGGCATCTCCTGTTCCAGAGGAAATTCCATATTCAGCAGATTCTTTCCCAAACTCCCTGATAATGTTTTCTTAAAAATATCAAAATACTTAAATGCTTCTTCTTCCGGCAAAGAAAGAAACGCTTCTTTCGATTCTAAACGTTTTGTTTTTTCATGGTCTACATAACATCCGCAAATACGTGTGATCGCACAGTTTGCAGGTGTAAATTGTTTTCTAATTTCCAGTACTTCTTTTTTGTTCATTTCTCTTTCCTCACTTATGGTTATTATCGTTACATTATTATACAACGGAAAGTAACGTTTGTGAAAGTGCCATTTGGGGACGGAGTTTAGTGTGCCATTTGGGGACGGAGTTTAGTGGCTTTTTTGCAAGCAAAAAAGCCAGTAAACTC
>ENA-OWON01000188-OWON01000188.1-gut-metagenome-genome-assembly--contig:-NODE-188-length-36049-cov-8.128878_pt1 | contig 36049 bp, 27 predicted proteins | sample MGYA00248257_ERZ651798 | MGnify/ENA primary metagenome ERZ651798 (study PRJEB26908, sample SAMEA4031708) | gut metagenome | biome: gut; feature: normal infant; material: stool | place: China | collected 2015... | reverse complement strand
GCCTCCGCCAGCGGGTTCAGATCGCTCTTGATGCCAAAGTCACTGCGCAGGCGGCTGCCGCCCCACAGGTAATCCTTACAGCTGGAAGTCAATTTCAGTATATTCATAAGGATCTCCTTTATCTTAAAATTTCAGGCATCTTCTGTTTCCTGTTCTCGCAAAAAACTTTTCCAGTTGTTTGCCAAAAAATAGCACACAATAAGTGCCGGCAGTGTCATCACAGCAGAGTAGTTATATCTTCCAACATAGGCTGTTGCATATGCTGCCCAGGTCATGTGTTGTACATGACCTGCCTTTCTCCTACTAAATGTTCGTTTTTCCCTTTTATTTGGCTACAGCTCAGTCGGTATTTTTCTCCTTATTGAGTTTTCTTCACAACCTGATTTGTATAAAAAAAGCCAATAATAAGCATTAGTAAGTATATTTATAGCACTATTCAGCCCTCAAATATTACCTTGAAAACTGATACGCTTAAGTTTCAACAAAGGCATAATTTGCCCCCTATCCAGCTTAAAAATAAAATGTTACTTTCTTGCAAGCAGGGCTGCACCGATTACACCGGCACGATATCCCAGAGTGCAAGCGACTAGTTTCGTCTTTTTGTGCGTAAAGGCATTGCCAAATATCATCGGCTCCACTTGTGTACGCAGTGGTGCCAAAAGATTTTCCCCCTGGTTGGCGATGCCGCCTGACAGCCCCACCACCTGTGGAAAGAAAATATTGATCAGATTTGCAGTGCCAATTGCCAACCAGTGGGTATATTCTTCCACGACAGCGGTTGCCACTGTATCGCCCATTGCCTGCCCATCAAAAGCCGTGCGCCCGGTCACGGTCATCGGTCCCGCAATCTTCCACAAAGCGCTTTCCGGGTGAAGATGCATCGCTTGTTGTGTCATACGAATCAGTGCCGTTGCGCTGGCGTATGCTTCCAGACACCCGCGCCGCCCGCAGGAGCACAAGGGAGCGTCTTGTGCATCGTTGACTACCATATGGCCTGGTTCTGAAGCCGCCCCCGTATATCCAGTCAGCAATTTTCCATTTAGCACCACACCTCCGCCGACACCCGTGCCAAGCGTAAGGATCACGGCGCTGTCGGCGTTTTTTGCACATCCAGCCAGAGCTTCCCCCAAGGCTGCCGCATTGGCATCGTTCGCCAAACGGACAGGCACCTGCAGGCGCTGTTCCAGGTACGGTCCCATTGCAAAATCGAACCACGCCAAATTGTTTGAATATAAAACCATCCCGCAGCTATCATCGACTGTTCCGGGGCATCCAACACCGATTCCCCGCACATCATTGCCAACCATCAATTCACGGCAAAGTCCAATAATGTCATCGCACACAGACTCTGCCGGACGTGGCAAATTGGTTGGTTTGCTGATCTCGCGTAGAATGTAACCTGCTTCGTCCACCAAAGCAGCTTTTATATTTGTTCCTCCCAAATCCACACCTAAAGTAGCCATTTGTCCCTCCCGAAGACGCTTTTGCCTTGTGATTCAGTTATTTGGCCATTTACTTGAAACAGCCGGTGCCCGCCACGTTACAGTAATGTGGTGAGTGCCGGCTGTTATGTTTCTGTTACTCTATAATTTGTATACCGAACGCTTTACGTTTGCCGGTTCGTATTGGTCCATGCCTGTTATAGCAGGAAAAATATACGTTTGCTTTTGCGTGATTCCTTATCTGTCACCTTCCGTTCCCCAAGCCTCGATTTGAGTAAGTGCCGGAAATGGGCTGTCATCGTTTGCCTTGATCAGCTGTTCCAGACGCAGCCACTCCACACAGCGAGGCTTGATGGGGAAACGCTGTGGCTGACAGCTTTTTCCCAGGTTCAAAACTTCTGTGCTGTCATCACTGAACGTGACGGTTGCAGATGTCCACCAACTGTCATGCGGAAAATCAGCACGCAGTGTCAGCCGCAGTTCGTCCAGTAGGACCGGTCGCCCGAATTCCAGCAGCATCGTAGCGTTTGGATTGCGGTTGATTCCCCAGCTCTGATAGGGCCACATCCCGTGGGATGTATTTTCGTAAAAGCCGTCGATTGCGTTGCACGCGGCAAATACCAGTTCCCCGCGCGTCTCCACATTCGCGCTCGCGTGCGGATAAAGCCCTTCGCTTTCATGGCTATCGTATGGATTCAAGGCCAAGTTCCGGCGGCAGGCAATCTCCTGCTGGCTGGCCAGCCGTGCATGGATCAGATGTCGGCCACCTGTAAAGCTGCGCGGGGAATGGTTGATACGGGCGTCCTCTGACGGGATCGGATAGGTCATCCACTGACCAGGAATGTAGACCAGTGCAGGTGCCTTTGTATCCTCCAGCTGGATGACACAGTACGTTCCCTGGCGCTCCGTCTCCAAAACAATCGCATCTCCCGCCTGATAGAGTGCATCATACACCATTGAGACGAATCCCTCGCCGCTGCTCTGTGCTTTGCATCCCGATGTCTTTCCCATCACTTTGAGGGTCAATGTGTCCGGCATATCAATCTGCCTCCTTTGCGTCAGTGCCGCTTACAGGGGATAGGTGCAGCGTAAATCGCAATGGCTGCCCAGGTACGGGATGAATCAAGTATTCATCGTGCGTGTATGCCCCCCACGTATTATCCCCTCCGACACCGATTTGCCGCAGCGCTGCCCGCACGACCGTTTTTCCGCCTTCCCGCGGCAGCATATACCTGTGATCGGCATTTTCCAGTTCGTGCGGCGTGTAGGGCAGCACGGAGAAATCCATCGGTGTATCTGCTTCAAACTCCAACCCGAAGCCATCCGCCCGCGTGATCTGTGCCCAACGGACACCGGTATGATTCCCACATTCCTGCGGGCGCAGGTATCTGGCCATCTGATCGGCAACACGGTTATGCCAGATGCCAAGTTTTGCGCCGGTGCAGCGATCGCAATAACTTTCTTCCGGGCCAAGGCCATACCACCGGCAGGTGTCAAAAGTAGGGTCCATCACAAACTGAAGCCCAAACTCCGGCATGGCTGGAAGATTGTCAACAGCTTTGTATTCGAGCTGCATTGTCACGCGTCCGTCCTGCTCAACAATATAAGTGATCGTGCAGGGGGTTGCTGGCTGCGTCGCCAAGTCATAGAAGAAGGTCAACTGTACCCGGCCATCTATCTGCTCTACCTTTGGCGTCTCGCTGAAAGTTGAGTACAGGCTCGCCAGCTTCCATACGCCGTATCTTCGGCCCATGTTGTTGCCGCGGTCATTGTCCGTCGGTGCCCGCCAGAAATTCGGGCGCGGCACTGCCGCCAACAGTTCCTCCCCGTTGCAGCGGTAGGAAAGCAGCCCACCATGCAATTTGGAAAACAGTAGTGAGAAACCCTCTCTGGAAACGCCGATGTTCAAGTTGCCGGCCTCGACATGGAGCGCGTCCGTCGGTTTTGTTTGCCGTTTCGGAGCACCGTTGCGCCATACTTTCTGCCCGAACGCAACCTCGTATCCAAGCTCCGCCCAGGCGGTCGCCTCTCGTAATCGCAGCGACAGTTCCAGACAATACTCTGCGCCATCGCCGGTGGGCTGATATCCCAGCGCATCGATCGGAAGCGGATAACTGCCGTCAGAGAGCGGTGGCACCGAAATGTCTGTCATCTCGATTTCACGCAAAAGCTTACCATCCCGCATCAGGCGTGCAACACAGCGGTAAGCATCCGTACCGGTAAACAGGTTCCGGTTGCGCAGCTTCACGCTCTTGTCCTGGAACTCGAACACCACCGGTGCATAACATCCTTTGACTTCCTGCGCCTTAGGGGAAAGACTATGATCGGCATACAAAATTCCATTTCCACTCATTGCGCCGTCATGCGGGCGTTCACCGAAATCACCGCCGTAGCCCAGGCACGGCGCGCCCCAAGGATCTTTTGTCTCCAGCGCCTGATCGGCAAAATCCCAGATAAACCCGCCCTGATATTGTGGCAGTTCGTCGGCCAATGACGTGTATTCAGCCAGATTACCGCCGGAGTTTCCCATCATGTGCTCATACTCGCAATGCAGGTAAGGGCGGTCCTTATGGGTAGCCAACAACCTTCGCACCTCATCAACCGGCTGATACATAGTTCCCGCGATGTCGCTGATGCGCCAGTAAACAGGGTCCTGATTGGCGTTTTCGTAGTGGACCAGGCGTGTCGGATCGGCTCTTCGGAAATAATCTGCCATTGCAGCCAGATTTTCGCCGCCACCGCACTCGTTGCCACACGACCAGAACAGTACGCAGGGGTGATTGCGGTCGCGTTCCAGCATCGCCTTTGCCCTTGCCATAACGGCATTGCGCCAAAGAGTATTGCTTCCCGGCGCAAGGTTGCTGCCGTCTGTCTTTTGGCGCATCATCCGATCAAGCTCGGCATGGCCTTCCAAGTTTGCTTCGTCCATCACATACAAGCCGTACCGGTCACAGAGTGCATAAAACATGCTCTGGTTGGGATAATGGCAGGTACGCACAGCATTGACATTGAGGCGTTTTAGCAGCTGGATATCCTTTTCGATTAAATCAGGAGAAATTGCCCTCCCACACTCGGAATAGAACTCATGGCGGTTAATGCCACGGATTATAAGCCGCTTGCCGTTGAGCAAAATCAAACCGTTTTTGATTTCGATCCTGCGAAATCCAAAGGGCAGCACTGCGTATTGCTGAACCTGCCCGTTTTCATCCGCTACCTTGACAACGGCTTCGTATAAATTTGGCTGTTCAGCGCTCCACAACGCGGGGACATTCACCTGCAAAGCCAATGCAAGGGTATCCAGGCGGCCCGGCAGGGCAACACAGTCCTGCTTGAATACCTCCTCGTTGCGACGAAGCTGTACAGTGACTGTTCCACTGCCGCGTGCTTGCAATGAAAATCCGAGAATTCCGGAATCATAGTTTGGCGAAAGTTCCGGGTTCAGCGTAACGCTTGTTACAGCAGACTGCGGCACTGCCACAAGGCGGACGCTGCGAAACAGGCCCGAGAACCGGAAAAAATCCTGACATTCCAGATGTGCTGCCGCGGTCCACTGGAACACCAACACGGCAAGCCGGTTTTCACCCGCCTGTAAAAACGGGGTCAGATCAAACTCGCTGGGCGTAAAGCCATCCGTGCCGTAGCCAACATATCGCCCGTTCAGAAAGACAGCCAGGGCGCTCTCTGCGCCGTCAAACACGATATGCACTTCCCTATCCTGCATCGCCATCGGCAGGCAAAAAGTTGTTTGATAGCAGCCAACCGGATTGTATTGTTCCGGGCAACCAGTAGGGCTTACATCCTGTAAACCGTCCCAAGGGTACTGGTAGTTTACATACTGCGGGCGGGCCCACCCCTGCAGTTGGATATGCCCTGGGACCTGAATCTGCGCCCAGCTGGCCGTATCGCCAGACCAAAACTCAGCGGGGATTTCCTCCGGCCGTTCCGCATTGGCAAATTGCCAGCAGCCATCCAGGGAAAGGATCAGACTGCTGCTGCCGGTGTTGTACTCGTTTTCATCGTGGTACCAAATGGTATCCGGGTACGGCTCAAGACGGTTTTGCGCCGTAATGCTCGGGTCTCGAATAATAGCGATGTCAAAGTCTTTGATCCGCTCCATCTTGCGTTTTCTCCTCGCCGTTGTTCATTTTCACTAAACGGACTTCATTCAGTGTTCCATCCAATGCCTGCTGTTCGCCAGCTGCAAGCTTCACTGCCGCAGAAAAAGTGCCGTAATGCACCGTAACGGACAAAGCAGGGCCGGCACACAGCCGGATCTGCTCTAATTTGCTTTTTTTCCACACCAGAGAAATCGTTGCACCACCACAAATGCAGAGCCCTTCCACCTTGCCCTCTTCCCACGCAGTAGGCAGCGCTGGCAGCAGATAAAGCTGTCCCGGGCTGCTGTCAACCAGCATTTCCTCGATGGCAGCAGCTGCGCCAAGATTGCCATCCAGTTGGAATACCGCACCGTCTTGCCAGGGATGGTTATCCATAAGATTGTCAAAAGTGGACTGGCTCAACAGTGCGCGCAGGTTTTCGTGTGCTTTACCACCGTCACGCAATCTTGCCCACAGCCCGATGATCCAGGCACGGCTCCAGCCTGTATGCCCGCCGCCTGCCGCCAGGCGGCCCTCCAAGGTTTTGCGGGCCGCTGTAAACAGTGCAGGTGTGTCCGGGGTGATTTCCCGCCCCGGATACAGTCCGTACAGGTGGGAAATATGGCGGTGGCCGGGCTCAGCTTCCTGATACGGGCGGTGCCATTCCAGTAGCCTGCCGTCCTGCCCAATCTGCGTAGGCCGAAGCCGTTTGTATGCGTCCTCGGCCTGTTCGATCAGCGCGCCTTTACGGGCCAGTACTTTGCTGGCCTGCAGAAAGCCGGTGAAAACTTCACGCAGAATTTGATTATCCATTGTAGGGCCGATGCACATGCAGCCAGTATCGCCGCCTGGCAAAATATATGTATTCTCCGGCGAGACAGAGGGCGATGTAACGAGGTAGCCCTCCTCATCCTCCTGCAGAAAGTCCAAAAAGAACCGCACGCAATCTTCCAGCTGAACATAACGGCGTTGCAGCCATTTTGTATCCATCGTATAGGTATAATGCCGCCAGATGTGGGTGCATAACCAGGCCGCGCCCATGACCCAGTAACTGGCCGGAATGTACTGATCTTGGGGCGCGGTATCGGCATACAGGTCGGTATTGTGATGCGCCACAAAGCCATTGCAGCCATACATTTCCCGCGCCGTGCGTTTGCCGGTTTGTTCGCCGTCCATCCGCTCTAGCAGATCAAAAAGCGGTTCTTCACACGCTGCCAACCCGCTGGGAGCCGCCGCCCAATAGATCATCTCGATGTTGATGTTGATGGTATACCGGGATCCCCAAGGAGGATTCAATTTATCATTCCACAATCCCTGCAACGTGGCGGGCAGGCTTCCCGGACGGCTGCTAGACAGCAACAGGTACCGCCCATAAGCAAAGTAGAGCGCCTCCAATCCAGGGTCCGCCTGCCCCCGCGCATAGCGGTGCAGCCGCTCGTCGGTGGGCATCGCCTCCATGTCGGCGTCCCGAGCGCCCAGTTCCAGACGCATACTGTCAAACAGATCCCTGTATTCCGCCATATGGCGGGCACGCAGCGCCTTGAACCCCTTCCGCCTGGCCTGATCCAGCCTTGCCCGACAGGCCGCCCGCGGGTCATCGCACCGAAAACTCGTCACGGCGGACAGGCAGAGGATTGCCTCCGACGCGCCTTCCACCTTTAGGAATTCGCCGGCGGTGCGCACCGCCTCATCGCATTCGATCACCGTCAGCATGGCGCAATAGGCAATTCCGTCCGCGCCGGTCGAACCTTCTATCCAAATGGTGTTTCTGTGGTCGCTGCCCACGCGGTCAAGGTTGGCCGGGCGTGTCATGCGGCAGCGCAGCTGCAGCGGCTGCGCACCAGCGGCCTGTAGCCGGATCACTAGGACTTGATCGTGGACGCTGGCAAAGACTGTCCGCGTATAGTCTGTGTCACAGCTGTTGAAGTGGACAGAGAGTTCCCCGGTTTCCAGATTCAAAGAACGGCGGTAACTGGAAACCTTCTCGAATGGCTCTGCGTCCGTTTGTTCAATGTAAAGGTCCCCCAATGTCTGATAGGCGCGGCTCGAATCCGGCACGCCGGACAGCGTTTCCACCGCCAGGTCCTGTGCTTCCTGAATTCGGTTTTGCCGCAGCAGCTCTCGAATTTCCGGCAGAGTTGCGCGTGCATCTGGGTTCAGCCGGTCCATCGGGCCGCCGCTCCAGACGCTTTCCTCATTGAGCTGGATGTGTTCCGTTTGCGTGCCGCCAAACAGCATACCGCCCAGCGCCCCGTTGCCGCAGGGCAGCGCCTGATCCCAGCTTTCGGCGGGCTGCCGGTACCATAGTTCCATATGACTCACCCTATTCTGTGTCACACCAGCTGTCCAATCGTCCAGGCCGGCACGGTAAAGTCCAGTTCCAGTTTGCCATCGGCCCCCACCGTGTAAACGGTTTGCTCCAACATCTCCCCCTGCAGACGCAGCATCTGCTCCTGCTCGCGGGTCGGGGCAGTGGGCGTCCCCATCGCGTTCCAGAGGTGCACGGCCTCGCTTCCCGGTTTGAGCAGCCGCAACGTATAGCTGTCGCCGGGACGCAGGCCGGTCAGGGTGAAGGCATAGCGGCGCGGCTGCCCGCGGCGCTCAAATTCCTGCGCACGGTTCTGATCAGGGTACATGGACATCGGCACCGTCTCGGTGATCTCATCGGGGTAGTGATAGACGGCCATCGCCAGCCGTCCATTCCGCCGGGTGGCCATATACCCTTCGCCACTGGCCAAGCATTCCTCCCCAAGCTCGTTCAGAATGCGGTAAGCGTGGAATACCGGCTTTTTGATTCCTTGAAGGTTCATCATGCCAAATCCACCGTGGAAGGCTTTCGGCCCGGCGCCTTCTTCCTCAAACACATCGGTGAACGTCCAGTAGGACAGGCTGTCCGCCAGCCCGGCACATTGTAGGTTGCTGCGCAGCACATACGTTGCGGCAGGCAGATAGTCGTGACTGCAATCGCGGGAGGAGGGGCTGGAGCTCCATTCCGTCAGGTGAAGTTCCACATCCGGGTAAGCGCTGCGGGCGATGGCTGCCCTGACCCACTGGATGTCCTGCATCAAAGAGTTTTTGCCACGGGTCCGCCCGCTGCTTACCCCGTGCCCGTCCAGAGCAAAGTCCGTCGGGTAAGGATGGCATGAAACAAAATCCACCGGCAGGCTGTTTTGCGCGCAGAACCGCAAGAATGCGTCGATCCAAACCCCGTGCCAGGAAAGGCTGTCCAGGTCATCCACCTTGAAGGTTGCCTGCTCGGCCACATCCTCAACCTCACCGTCAAACCGGGCGTCCGGGACAAAGTTGCTGGTGGCGGGCCCGCCCACGCGCAGTTTCGGATCGATTGCTTTCATGCGCAGCACCGTAACACGGTAAAGTTCAAAATACTGTGAGCGAGTGCCCGCCCAGAACGAATCCAGGTTCGGTTCGTTCCACACCTCAAAGTACCAGTTGCGGACCTCCTCAATACCGTAGCGGTCCACCCAATGGAGGACGGCAGCCTCTACCAGGTCAGCCCACTTACCGTAATCATTCGGCGGGGCAATGCGAGCTTTCCACCAGAAAAGGCTCTTGTCGTTGGAACAAAGATCCTTGGGCATAAAGCTCAGCTCGACAAAAGGGCGAACCCCCATATCCAGCAACGCATCGAAAAGTGCATCTACATATTGAAAATTGTAATGTAGCTTTCCATTTTGCAGAGCGCAGACGTGCATATCATCATGGAACAGGCCGTGAAAGCGCAGATAGCGGAACCCACACTCTTTATGCACCATCGCCAGCTGCCTTTGCCAGTCAGCGCGCAGGCCCTCATTGGCACGCCCGGCCCCAACGCAGTTCGACCACGTGTGCGGCAGCGGGGTGGTCGTATCTTTGCAGTTGATTGTAACCATAGAAATACTCCTAATCCTGTATTGTTGAGTCGGTATTGCTTTTACGGGTTAGTCCACCGGGATATGTAACATTCGCAGCGCACCGATAACATCTGCACGCAAACTGCCATCCTGATTGGCCACCCCACCATAAATGCAATGGCCAAGATGTTCGGCGAACTGACCGTAGAGATTGCGATGGATCGTACCGACTGAACGGTTTGTATTCACAAAAAGCAGTGACATGAAATTCTCCTTACAAATTGCTGCAATTTATTTTGTTCCTGCGCCGCAAGAACGTCAGGGAATCGCTCAGAAAATCCTGAACGCTTTATCTTCCAGACGGAAGATAGCCTCCGCAAAAAAATAATCCGCATAACACATCGTCATGTTGACCCCGTTCTGCCAAGAAGCGGAACAAAACTGTACAATGGCATCGCATCGATCGGTCCAATCGCTGCGCAGTTCTGCAACGCGGTGCAAAATATGCAGGGCCACCTCGAGACACTGCCGACGTAAAGATTCATCTTTGGTTTGTTCATACAGCTCCAACATCCCACATGCAATTACACAGGCGCCGCAATTGTCTTCTTGCGGCGCATCTGCCGGCTGGCAAAAATCAATCGGCACAAAACCATCTGGGCGCAATGCCGACAGGCAATAGCGCGCCACCTTTTCTGCAGTATGAAGGTACGCTTCATCCTGTGTATAGCGGTACGCCAGCGAAAAGCCGTACAGCGCCCAACCCTGTCCTCTTGTCCAGGCAGAACCGTGGCCATATCCCTGGCCGCCGTGGCTGCACACACGTGCGCCTGAAACCGGATCAAACTCGACAATGTGGCAAACCGACCCATTTTGGCGCACAAAACTTTTCAGTACAGTATCCGCGTGCAGGGTCGCAATCTGCGCAAACCGGAGATCGTTCGTTTCTTTACTTGCCCAAAACAAAAGCGGGATATTCATCATGCAGTCGATGATTGCCCAGCCGCGGGTATCCTGATCGGGCAAGTCGTCCCAGGCGCGCAGGAAGCGTCCCGAAGGATTGAAACGGCCTGCCAGCAAACAGGCTGCATGCAATGCGCGTGTGCGGGAATGCTGATCTTTTGTGATCTGATAGTCTGTGACTGCCGTTGGAAGCCACATAAAACCAACATCATGATTCAGTCCGCTGAATGTGTCAAAGCAGCGATCCAGCTTTTCTTCGCACAAGGCAGCGTACTGTTTGTACTTGGCCTCGCCTGTGCGATGGTACAACTGCCACATCAATCCCCCCCAAAAACCATTCGTCCACCAGCTTGCATCCATTCCGTTGGCCGAGTGATCGTCATAGCTTCCATCGCTGCCTGTGGTATAGGGCAATTTGTCTTTGTTTTTATCTGCGACCCAGTCCATCTTTGCCTGGATACGCTGTGAAATCCAGCTGGCAAATTGCCGCTCTTTCGCCGTCAACGGGAACTGCATTCTCGGTTCCTCCACTTTCGTTTTGTCATAATAAATTGAGAAGGGGCACCACATCTGCTGCGGCGCCCCTTCTGTGGGATTGTGGGCACCAAAAAATTCCGCACCTGCGTTTACTCTTGCCTCACAATCAGTTGATGCCTAATTCTCAGTTCCCCTTCAAGCGGTCATAGGCAGTCTGGGAAATCTCGACCACACGGTCCACACCACGGTTGTGCAGCTCCGTGATGAAGCTGTCATACTCGGACTCAAAGTTACCGTTGCCCAGGATCCAGCCCATGCACTTTTCATTGACAAAGTCGGTAATGCCGGGCAGCAGCTGGTTGATTTCATCGGATTCCTCGGTGGTGTACTTGAAGTTGAAGTTGAAATATTCATCCTCCGGGTACCATTCAGGATGCTCCATGTAAAGCTCGTAGCCAGCCAGGGTTTCCTCATTGGTGGCGACAGCATACTCCAGCTCCATCGGCTCGATGCCGCCCAGGTGCAGGAGGCAGCCGACATTCTGGCGGGCATCGGTCAGACCAGCCTCATTGTTGAGCATATCCTCGGTGAATTGATAGTTGCCGTCCTCATCGATGGTGTAGGTTTCGCCCTCGATGCCATAGGTCATCAGGATTTGGCCCTCATCGCTGTACAGGTAGTCAATCAAACGAAGTGCGTCATCAACATTCTCGCAGTTCTGCGTGATGCCAGCACCAGCAAACGGTACCGAGCGGTGGTCCACAACGGTACGGCCATTGGGAGCCTGCACCGGGGCCATGACCACGTTCTGGAAGCCCGAAATGCTGTCGGCCAGGGTCTTGTTGTACTGGGTCGTAGAAGCAGCCCAGTCATAGGTCAAGCCGCCGAGATTGTTGCCGTACATAACATTGCGGGCATCATCACGGGTAAAGACTTCAGGGTCGATCAGGCCCTCGGCATACCACTGGATCAGCGCCTCCATACCGGTTTTGAAGTCCTCCTCCAGGGGATCAAAGACCACTTCGCCCTGGCGGACCATCAGGCCGGTGCTGGAGCAGAACAAGCTGAGCGCATGCTCGGTGAAGTTATCAGGGGCAGTCAGCCAGCGGGTGATGAACGGGGCCTCGTCCTGCTGGCCGTTGCCATTGGGATCCTGATCCCGGAAAGCTTTCAGCACGGTGTACAGTTCATCGGTGGTCGTGGGCATTTCGAGATTGAGCTTGTCCAGCCAATCCTGACGGATGACCCAGACGTTGGCCACCGACATTTCCTTCATGCCAGCCACCTGGTAAATGTGGCCATCCGAGGCAGTCGAAGCAGTTTTCAGTTCGGGATACTTCTCAAACGCTGCAACGATGTTGGGGCATTTTTCTTCGATCAGATCTTCCAGCGGGATCAGGCCGCCGTCCATACCGAGATCCTCGATTTTGCTCATATCCGAGGAAACAACGATATCCGGCATACTGTCAGGGTTGGAGATCATCAGCGTCCATGCCTGGCTCTCATCTGTACTGGAAGCCGAGATGGTGTTGGTCAGGGTCACGCCGACACGCTTCTGCAGCTCCTGTGCAACCGGCAGGGAGAAATCCGCAACATCAGTGCCGTAGATGTCATGCACAGTCAGTTCGACGGTACCCGATTCGGAGCTGGAGCCGGAACTCGACGAGCCAGAAGAACTGCAACCGGCCAGCATGGTGGCCGCCAGCAGTGTGGCAACGCCAGGGCGAAGCCAGCGGGAAATGAACGATTTTTTCATAGTGTACCTCCTACTTTTTCATTAAAAACGGGTAGAATCCCGCGTTTTACATTTGGATTTTGGCAATCAGCCTTTGACGCCGCCAAGCGTGACGCCCTTTTTGAAATACTTTTGGATAAACGGGTAAGCAACAAGCATCGGGATGATCGCCACGACGATGATCGCATAGGAAACTGTGACCGCAGCCGAAGTGGTATCCGGGGTGATCGTCAGGGTGGATTCAGACAGGCTCTGCTGTTCCACCAGCAGTTTTTTCAGGACGACCTGCAGCGGCTGTAACTTATCATTGGTCAGCAGCACGCTTGCCCAGAAGTAGCCGTTCCACCGGGTGACCAGGTAGAACAGGGTGACAGTGGCCAAACTGGCCTTGGAAAGCGGGAGATAGATGCGGGCAAAAATCGTGAAGGTGTTTGCGCCGTCAATCTTGGCTGCTTCCTCAAAATCACCGGGGAGCTGCTCGAAGAAGCTCTTGAGGATCACAACATTGTAAACGTTGATGCCGAAGCTGATGATAATTCCCCAGTAGCTATTGGTCAGATGGTAGTCTCGGATGGTCTGATACAGCGGGATCATACCGGCGCTGAACCACATGGTAAAGGAGACCAGGAGCGTAAAGAATTTGCGGAACGGGAGGTTCTTTTTGCTCAGCGCATAGGCAAGCGTAACAGACAGCAACATATTCACGATCGTGCCACCGACCGTAATAATGATCGTGTTGAGGTAGCCGCGAAGCACGCCGTCTGTCTGTAGTGCTTGCACATAGGAATCAAGATTGAAACCTACCGGCCAGAACATCACGGTGCCATCGCTGACATAAAACGGTTTACTGACCGATGCGATCAGGACATACCACAGGGGATAAAATACCAGCAGGCAAATAATGGCAGCAATCAGATTAACGATCCAACTGTAGATGCGGTCGCCCCATGTCATCTTGATATGATGATGGCGGTGCATCTTTTTTTCTGTGAGTATACGATTCATTTTTACCTCCCCTTTTTACCACACCGAAGAGTCGGCAAACTTTTTGCTCAGATAATTGGTAACCAGTACCAACACAAGCGCAACCACAGACTCAAACAAACCAGCCGCAGTGGAAAGGCCAAAGTTGTTTTGCACAATACCAAGACGATACGTCAGCGTACTGATCACGTCGGCTGTTTCATAGGTAGAAGGCTGATACAGCAAAATGATGGCTTCGTAGCCGACCTTGATAATGCTGCCAACGTTCAGGATCAGCATCACCACGATGGTGGGGATCAAACTGGGCAGGGTGACGTGCCAGATCTGCTGCAGACGGTTCGCGCCTTCCACGCTGGCGGCCTCATAGAGCTGCTTGTCAATTCCTGCAAGCGCCGCAATGTACACAACAGTGTTATAGCCGGCAGTCTGCCACAAGGTCATAATAATATAGATCGGGCGGAAGTACTGAGATTGTACCAGGAAGTAGGTAGAGCCAAATCCAAGTTTGTTGAGGATCAGGTTAATGATACCGGTGCTGGGCGAGCAGAAATTGACGACTATACCGGCCACAACAACCGTTGAGATAAAGTAAGGGATAAACGTAACGGTCTGTGTAACTTTGCTGAGCCATTTCACCCGGACTTCGTTGATCAGAATCGCCAGCAGGATCGGAAATGGGAAGCAGATCAGCAGCTGAAGACCGCCCAGGATCAAGGTGTTTTTAAGCGCTCTGGGGAAATCTACCCCTGTAAAAAGGGAGATGAAGTTCTGTAAGCCTACGAAATTGCTGCCCTCGAATCCTTTGAAGGCGTTGTAGTTGTAAAACGCCATCCGGATGCCGTTCAACGGTACATAGGCAAACAGGATGATCCACGCAAGCCCCGGCAGTAGAATCAACAGTAACTGCCAGTCCGTCTTTTTGAGCCGCTTTTTTAGAGCAAGTTTCATTGCAAGTCCTCCTTCGTTTCTTTCTGGCCGCATAGCCGCCAGTCGCTGGCCGGTGCTGCCTTTGTTGCCCATGTTATACCACCAAACCACCGATCGCGTAAATCGTTTGTTTTTTTGAGTTGTGCACTTTTGTGCGCGCTTTCGGCACAATTATGCAACAATGATCGCTCGTTTTGTGCATCTTGCCAAACCCCTGGGTTGTACATTTTTCTTGCTGCGTACATTTTTTAATGGCACGTAAAAATTTATGCATACCTGCGTTCTTATTGTTTGTCCTTCATTTTACGGCTGACAACTCTTTTCCCCATGAGAAGCGCCAGTGCAACTACCGAGATCATCGTCAATGCCACCCACAACTCAACAGGAGATCCGTCAGCTGTCTCGGGAACTGCCAAGGTTTCCGTCCCATTGGGGTCCGTGGTCGCCGTCACATTGTCCTTGTCTGAAGTATTTATGCCACTGACTTCGTGGACATCGCCCTGATTTCCGGCGCTGCTCTGGCTGTCCTGTGCAGTGTCAGTATCTCCACCTGATTGGCCAGGCTTTGTATCGCCTTCCTCAACATCCATATCTTCATCGGATTCGTCAGGTTTTGTTTCTTCCTCATCAGTAGGAACGCTTTCCTCGGGCAGTTGCTCTTGTTGGTGGTTTTCAAACTCGGAAATTACCGGATTCGAGATGGTCACGATCACATGCGGGCGCAGGGCCTCCTTTTCCGAGGTGAGAGAGTGGAAGCTCATCGCTGTACTGCCGCCAGTGCCGGTTGCCCGGATGCGCAGGGTTATGATACCGTCAGTGTCCTTTGCCGCGGCACTGGTAATATCAAGCCCCTCGCCGTCGCCCGTATTGTAGCTCTTGCCGCCGGAGGGTTTTGCCGCTTCGCCCAGCAGGGTAACAGCAGACTCAGGGATTTCGTAGGTCAGGCTGGCCCAGTCATCGTAGTCCGTCTCGTCAGACTCGATCCAGTCCACTGCAATCGGGCTTGTCGAACCGCTGCGATAGATCATCACCCGGGCGTCACTAATCACCTCACCTGCTTTCAGGCCAAGGCTGCGCAGGTCCACCTTGAGGAATGCATCTTGGCTGCTATCGGCAGTGGTGCTCTGCTCAAAAGTTAAAACCGTGTTGTCGGTCTTCACAGCGCACTCAGCCACCGCGGGCATCGTGACGGTCAGCGGGTAGCTGCTGATCTCGCCCAGGCCGTTGCCGTAGGCGCTGGCGCTCGATGTGCGCGCGCCGGTTGCCTCGGACAGTTCCGATTCGCCATAGGCGTTGACCGCGCGTACCTTATAGTAATATTTCGTGGAGGGGCTCACACCAATGTGATAGCACCTGGTGTCCGTGAGTGCTGCCGTGTTGAGTTTTTCGTAATGCTGTGCATCCGTGGAAACATAGACGTCATACCCGGAAGCGCCGCTCACGGCATCCCACTTGATGCAGATAATGTCATCGCTAACAATACTTGTATGGATTTCAGCCGGTGCCCGGTTCGGAGCGCTCTCGTGTCCAGTCACAGGGATGGGTGAACAACATCCGCTCTCGTTTCCGTCAGAATTCACTACAGTGATCTTGTAAAGATATTTTTCCCCTGCAACAAGGCCATCGTCGCTGTACGAGGTAGCCGAAACCGGCTCTTCATTGACTTTTTCAAACCACATGGCAGGGTACTGGGCGGGATTGTCACTGGTCACCTGCTGGTTCGAACGGTAAATGTTGTAACCAGTTGCCCCCTGGACGGCACCCCACTGCAAGGTGGCAGTGCCACCCACAGCCGTAGTAACCTGAACGGTGTCCGCCTTTACCTTTGCCGGGCAGAAATTAACCGCAGCTGTCAAGGTACCGTAGCCAATCATGTGGTAGGTGTCATAGCCGCCATTATAGCAGGTGATTCCCTCGTTGCGCACAAAGGTTGCAGCTTGCGTTGTATAGGGTAGCTCAGAGGGGTCCATGTCCTCAATATTCACATAATAGTTATAAACGATCTCATAGATTGGAAGCAGCCATCCCCGGTTGGAGCTGGAGATCACAGAGGAATAGACATAGTTGTTGCTGTAGAAGGTGTTGTCATAGGGTACATCCTCGCCTGCCATGTACTTCGCCATATATTCATAGCCGGTCAGGATACGATTGTCGCCTGCCCCAAAGCAGTCAATGCTGGGGTCCTGGTTGTACATGGACCAGGCAAATTCCGCCAAATGGCCGATGAGTAGCTGGGAATGGATCTGATCCCGTCCGCTTTCCCGGTTCTGCCCAAACTCGTTGATGGCCGCAGTGACGCCGATATTTTCATCGTGGAAGAACGCGTTCACGGCAGACTGATAAATGGCATCGTTTTCGCAGAACACACCGATCGCAAGCATGCCCTTCAGCGCGCAGGCACCTCCGTTGGCTTCACCAAAGTCTTCGATCCAGGGGACAAAGTCCTCCATCATCCAACTCTTAAAGTTGAAGATATCCTGTTTGCTCCACAAAGGCTCACCCTTTTCATCGGTTGCGGTGCGCAGGATTTCCGCTGTGTTGCACAGCCGAAAAGCCATCTGCCCAGCCACAAAGACGGCGTCGTGCCCGTCGATTGCAGGGCTAAGCGCAGCATATTTATTCAGAGTTTTGATGGCAGACTGGGCGTAGCCCGTTTCTCCCGTAATGATATATGCCAGGGTATCCTGGTAGGCAGTCTGGCAGTCCTGCCGGAAAAGGTTATTAAACCCGTAAGGGCTATCTTTCACTGTGGATGTATCCGTCCAAATGGTGTTACCCTGATTCACCACAGTTTCATATCCTTTTATGACATAACCACCATCTTTGCTCTCCCTTACACCATCTTCCTCTAAGATTTCATTGCCCGCGCTTACCCAGGGTTCCATGCCATTTTGGTAGTTGGTGCGGATGGTCTGGATCTGGTCAGACGAGAACATCAAACCGGGATGGGTGTAATCGCCGTTTGCCTCGACCTGTATAGTAACGGTCCGCTCCTGTGCAGTGGTGCCCGCATCCGGCGTGAAGGTCAGCGCATAGCTGCCCGCATCGGACGATTCAAGCGCCAGAGTGTTCCAGCTGAACATGCCCTCTACGAACTCAATGCCCAGGGCCTGTGTCTGCTCCAGTTCCAATGGTTCACCATCTTTGCTAACAGCAGTCAATGCGCCAATGCCGCCCAGCGGTGTGTACTCCTGGTCGATTAGATTTACCGAATACAGATTGCCAGACCAGCCGGAACCTCTGACTACCAGATAAAGCGTGTGCTGGCCTCGTATGGCTGCAGGGATCTCGACGCTGACTGTGTACGGATGGTTGCTCCAGCTCGAATCTGCGCCCGCGGTGCTCAGCTCGCCCAGCAGGGTGCCATCGGTACAATAGGCGGCGCAGCCCTTGTCATAGACAGGCTTTTCCGTCTCGTTGGCAACCGCAGAGCTGGTCATCCAGGTATCAGTCGGCTGGCTGAGGGTATAATCCGCCACAACCTGAAGGGTCACGCTGGAGGAGCTGTTCAGCCCCATATTGACGCAAACTTCGTTCAGATAGGTCAGATCCCGCTCGCCCAGGCAGACGATATACCCGCCGCGGAAAGAACCGGTCACACCATTGCTGTCGACCTGTGCGCGTTGGGTTCCCGTGTAGATCATCCACGGCCAATTGTCCAAAAAGCTGGTCGGCGCCGTCTCTTTCGGCTGAAGTTCCGCGCCAAACAGCTGGACATTGTCAAAGGAGATCACATCCCCAATCTTGACGGTGCAGTCCAGTTCTTTCGGTGCGGCAATCTCCGGCTGGGAATCTGCAGGCGGTTCCTCGCCCTCATCACCGCCAGCACCCTGGCTTGCCGTAAGGGTAACGCCGTACAAGTTACCCATCCAAGAAGTGCTATTGCTAGCGTCTACGCGCAGATAGAGAGAATGTTCGCCAGAGAAACCTGCCGGAAGCACCACTTTTCCCTCATAGTCTTGCGCATCCCAGCCGGAGCCGCCCGCAGCGGTCAGGGTAGCGAGCGCAACCCCGCCCGTCACCTGATCCGCACAGGCACGATCATACGCCTGTATGTGCGAGCTGGTGTTCGTAACCGATATACTGGCGTTCCAGCTGCTGTCATCGACCTCGCAATCTGCCAAAAGTGTGATGCTGTCGCTTTTTCCCTTCAGTCCGAGGGACACGTTTATCTTGCTGACGTCTGTAATGTCATACGTTCCCAGTGAGACCAACGCGCCGCCCTTAAAGGAGTCCAGATAAGGCGCATCGTCCTGAATCTTTGCCTCTGGATTGCTTTCCGGGCCAAGGTGGATCACCCATTCCCAGCTTGCCGCATCAAGAGAAACCGTTCGCGGTTCAGTTGTTGCAGTTTCTGCATGAACTGGCAGCACCAGCCCCGCCACCAGGCAAAGTGATGTGATGCACGCCACCACTCTGCGGAGTAAACTTCGGCCTTGTTGTTTCATCATTTGATTTCCTCCTTGCCTTAATTCTTCATCATCCTATCACTGAAATTTCACAGCTGTAAATCACCAATAAATTACCGCACGTGCAATAATTATGCCTTTTTGAGCATATTCACCAATGCAGATTACCTTTATTCGTGCATTACGACAAGGCGTGTTATTTTCATTTTTCTGCAGTTCACCCAAATCTCTGCTGTTGCAAAAACGCAAAAAATCCCTGCCAGCTGTGCCTATACAGCTGACAGGGCAAAACCTTATTATTTATTCTGTGCTTCTTCTTGCGAGACACCCTTGCGGTAGTTCTGGGGTGATATCCCCGTATATTTTTTGTAAGCTCTAATAAAACTGTTGGCGCTGTTGAACCCGACGCGGTCAGCCAATTCCGTCGTTGATATGCCTGGGTTCGCATCCTGCAGTGCCCGCGCCTGCTTGATCCGATATCCGTTCAGATAGTTCTTGAAGTTATCGTTGGTAAGCTGTTTGAACGCCAGGCTGCAGTACTGCGGTGTGATGCCTACATGATCGGCCACATCCGTCAAACCGATGTCGCGCATATAGTTTTCGTGGATGTAAGTGAGCATTTTTTGCATCAGCTGCGTATTGTCAGCACTGCGGCGTCCCGCCACAGCATGGGTCATTCCTTCCATACAGCCGCGCAGTGCTTTCACAGCAATTGTTTCCCCCTGGGAATCGTACTGCATGAGCACTTCAGCCCCCGAGACCGGACGTGGCGCCATACTTTGTACCTGTGCGGGCAGCAGATTATAGATACGGTTCGCCGTGCTGCTGAGCGCGAGAAGATAATTTTCGACCTGCTGAGGCGGCAATGTTTTACGGCCGAGATTGTCCCGCAGATTATCGTCAAGCGCCTCCAATGCTGCGTTGTCACCCTCCAGCACACCGTGTATGATTTCACTTTCAATCGAAACAGGATAGCGGAAATTGGCAGGGCCGCCCGTCTTGAATTGGTCGGTGCGCAAAATTTCGCCGGTATGGGTGACCGCATGCATGTCCAACGTGCGCAGCACTTGCCGATATGCCTGGCGGAAGGCGGTTATGCCGCGCATTTGCCCACCAACAATGGCTGTGACCGGCAGTTCTGCCAAATAGAGATCCAGTAACCTGCGGGTTTTTTCGCACGCATCTTCCGGCGTTGTGTCATACAAAATCAAAGCCCAGCGCGTGGGTTGAATGCCCAAGAACACCAAATGATCCTGCTGCGTATACAGCCGCATATCGTTTTTTGCGGCAAACAACTGGTCCCCATTGGCGCTTTCGTCAAAATCAAACAGAACAAGGCAGATAGACCGCGTACCCGGGTCTTCCGGATCGTGGGCCAATCCATATAGCAGCCGGATGTATTTTTCCTCTTTCTGCTGAAGTATCGTATCATTCAGGGCGTCGTGAATTTTCTTGTTGAGCAGCTGTAAATGCACTGTATTATCTCTCAACAAGGCAAATTCATCGGTTTGTCCCTTTACAGGCTGGATATCCAGTTCATGCAGCAGCCGGTCGATCGGTTTATAGATCTGCCTTGTTATCAAGAACATAAAAACAGTCCCGATCCCCAACAGCAGAAGAAACACAAGAATATAGGTTCCTGCCTGCTGCAGCGATTTGTCCGGCACCAGGTAAACATATTGAAGGTGTTCGTTGACTATCGGCTCAATATAGACGCCTCTCGGCGTGGCGCTGTTACCATCAATTGTTTTGACCAAGGTCTGGTTCTCTGGATCATTGCTGGCCAAGAGCCGCCCGCCTGACGCTAACGCCCAGGAGTTTTCGTCCTCTCCGCAGGGCAATAGGATGAAAAATACAACTTCACCTCTTACATATTTATGATAATACAGGCAGACCAACTCTTCAGCACAAGGCGTACCGGCAGTTGCCAGAAAATAGCTTCCGCCTTCCCGTGCCGTAGCTACGGCTTGTTCCCAAGCGGTCGCGTCCATGCCAAACTGTTCTGAAATATACGTGTCCTTGTCAAAAGAATAGCCGTTGATATACACGACCGGGGCATAGGAGTTTAACTTCCACATGCCAACCGTGTACTGCAAACCTTCCAAACCAGTCATCTGCCTGCCCACAACACTATGCAGGCTTGCCGCAGCCAGACGTTCCTCTGCAGCCGAAGCGGCGGCAGCCCATTGCGAGACTTCACTGCTTAACCGAATGTTGTTAACGGTTTGTGCCGCCACTGTGTAAGTCACCGATAATGACTGGGCGTTGCTCTGTGCCAACATACGGTTTTGGTTTCTCTCGGTTTGCGCTGTATTACATATAACATTGCCCGTCCCGAATATCGTTATGCCCAGTGCAATCGCCATAAAAGCCAGAAACATAATGCGCTGGTAGCGGTATTTGAAGGCTCCTGTGATCTTTTTTACAGTGTGTTTCAATCTTCATGGCTCCTTCAAATCGGATTTCCCGCTTGATATATGGACAAGTTGGTGTTTTTATATTATAAAATATTCCTCAAGTTTTTTCAAGCTGTTTGTATAATATGTGAATTTTGTCCAAACGCACCGGTTTGATTGCTTAATTTGGGTGTATCTGATAAATAAAAGCATTTGTAAAATCGGTTTGCATTGTTAAGGGTCTTGTACCACATACACGGTGATTGTTTTGCGAATACCCGGTATGCCTTCAGTTTTTTGCAGGGATCCTGCACGTCATGTTCTCCAGCCAGCGGCCAACAGCCGAGACAGCCGGTCCCAGCAGGAACGCCATCGCAAGTGTAACGCCTGCAAAGGGAGCCCCGAAAAAGTATCCCAACACCGTTACAAACAAATCGTACAAAATTCGCAGAACGCTGAACGGCACCCGTTCGCCGATCGCTTTGTGCAGAATGAAGGATAGCGCGTCATACGGTGAGGTGCCCAGATCCATATCCATGTACACAGCCGCAGCCAAAACGAACAGTGCTAACGCCGGAATTGCTACCAACACCCGAACAGAAAAGGTATTGAAAAAAGTTGCTGGCAGAACCTGATCCCATATCCAGGAGAAAAAGTCACAGGAGTACCCAACCAGCAGCATATTGGCAAAAGTTCCCAGTCCGATATAATGTCGGCCGCAGGCCAACACTACCAAAAACAGCAGAATGTTCAGTCCGGCCTGCCAGTTGCCGAACGAAATGCCCAATTTTTGGGAGATAGCCATGTTCATGGCGGTGTAGCTGTCGGTGCCAAAGCCGCACGGGTTCAGCCAGGAAATGGAAAAGCCCATCAATATAACGGCAACCAAAACCCCAATTACGCGGGGAAGCATGTTTTTTCCCATCCTATTTCCTCCTCACTCCAACAAAGCATTGTAAAAAGTACAGCAATTCAATTTCGCACCTCTGTGCCGCAAAGTAAACAATACAATAAAATATTGCTTTGCCCGAATCAGCTTTCGCATCGGCGCCATCGGTAATCAACTGATATTATAGTATCTTGCCGACTTGATTGTCTCGGTGTATAATCGGAAATAATCGGACATTATTCACTTTTGCATTGAGAGGAGTGCCGTATGCGATATCTCGCAAGCTGTGAGCGCACTGTGCGGGGAACTTTCGATTTCCCTATTGAGTTGTACTATGTTGACCCTACGCATCCGCGCTACAATATGCCCTATCACTGGCATATGGAACACGAACTGATCCTGGTTTTACAGGGTACGCTCCATATTGCTGTTGATGGGACGCAATATGATTTAGCCGCGGGTGACAGCTTGATGATCCCTGACGGGGCGATCCACGGGGGTACGCCAGACAGCTGTATCTATGAGTGCGTTGTGTTTGACCTGGAACGTTTTATGCCAGATGCAAGCAAATGCGGTGCCCGGCTTGCAGACTTGCGTACATCAGGCGCACGCCTGGAATGCCGTTTTTCTGCAGGTTCGAGACCGGCAACGCTGGCAAGCGATTTGTTTCAATCCATGGAGACCGAAAACAGTGGATACGAATTTACTACGACCGGCCTCCTTTGGCAGCTTTTGGGTGAAATTTTGGTCCATCGCCTTTACCGAACTGCAGATTCGGAAAACCCGCGGCAGTCACGTCAAATTCGTGCGGTCAAAAATGTGCTGAACCATATCCGCAATGATTATGCAAAATCGCTCACCTTACAGGATTTAGCCCGCGAGGCGGACTTAAACCCAAACTATTTCTGCAGGGCATTTCGCCAGGTCACCGGTAAATCACCGATGGAATATCTGAATTATTACCGCATTGAATGCGCGGCAGAGCTGTTGTGTAACACGCAGGACAGCATTACCGACATCGCCTTTCAATGCGGCTTTCAGGACAGCAGCTACTTTGGGCGCATCTTCCGCAGGATGAAAGCGACCACTCCTCGCGCCTACCGTAAGGCACACAAGAAATAGCACCGCGCTGACGCGAGCTGCCTACGGCCGTTTGGCTGTCAATCTGGCGGCGTCATTCTTGTGGTTGAGAAGAAAGCGGCTGCTCCTCTGCAAAGGGCAACACCCACATTCTGTACGTGATCGGCTCAGCCGTGTTCGCCACGCTGACCTGGATCTTGGCAAAGATCGGCATTTCCAATGTCGAGTCCACCCTTGGCACCGCCATCCGCTCTCATCTGTGTATTGCAATTTTTTTGCAGATTATTTTCAATATTGGCACCCTGTTTCCTGCAATACAGCCATGCTATACTGTTTTGCCGATTCAAACCAGAACTGACGATATGTACAGTGCAAAAACACGCAGAAAAATCGGAGTTGTGTATACAGCACGCGAAAACTATAACAGGGTACGGATACGAGCTATCCTAGTAAAATCAAAACCAGTTTTCCTTTATTTTAGTGTTTTGACGGAATGGTGACACATCCATTAGAGAAAATGTTGCAACGGATTTGCACGATTTCCGTTTATCCTGACTTCCAAATGCAGATGGCTGCCGGTGGCGCGGCCGGTATGGCCGACATAGCCGATGATTTGCCCGGCCTGCACCTGCTGACCGGTGGTGACGCAGATGGACGAACAGTGTGCATATAGTGTTTCCAGCCCGCCGCCGTGGTCAATTTGGACATAGTAGCCGTAACTGCCGCCCCAGCTGTCAAGGCCGTTGGCAACGGTGACAGTTCCCTCTGCGGCGGCGAGGATGGGAGTACCCTCGGCGCAGGCAATGTCGGTGCCGGTGTGGGAGCTGACCTCGCCGGTGATGGGGTCCACCCGGTGTCCGAATTGGGAAGTTATTGTCCCAGCCACCGGCAACGGCCATTGGAGCGTGCCGGTTGGGGCGCGGGTTCTGTCCGGGGTCAGGATTTCTCCATCGCCTTGCGCATAGCCGCCGAGTAGTTCAGCCCAGAGTTGTTCATATTGCGGGTCCTGCAAAAGCTGCAAGTAGGCAGCTTGGCGGGTGTTGAAGTGGTAGTCCGTGGCCATTTCGTCCGGCGTTTTGTGGGCCAGTTCTATCACAAGCACGGTTTCGGTTATGGTTGTAGCGGCTGGTTTGCCGGTATCGTCGGTGGTTTCTATGGTTGTTGTTTCGGTGCGCGTAGAGTAATCAACCTCGTTCATAGCCCACATGATTTCCCGTAGAGTATCCACCTGTTCTTTTTCCAGCGAGGCTACCGGGGAGCCATATTCGTTCCCGGATACATACGAAGAAAAGACCGCCAGGACGTCTTGCCAGCGGATGTAATATACATCATCGTTGGCAACAATGTCTTGGCGGTCGTGCTGTACGGTATCGGAGATTGTTTCCAGTTTGTCGCGGTATTCGTCTGTGAGGGTTTCTACAGCCTCCTGCACGGAAATGGCATCTTTACCGGGCACATCGGCTGCAAAGAATATGCCATAGGCCGAGCCGGACACAAAGGCCACAAGGCAGATTATAATAACTATGCTCATGGCAATACTTGTGCCCGCAATCATTGCTGTTACAAGACTGCGCAGACTTTCGAGGAAGTAGCGAATTGCGGAAAGTGTGGCTTTGGTTTTCTGCTGTAGGGTTACAGCTTGGCGTTGGAAAGCCGTTATCATTTGGGCGACGGTGTTTTGAGATTGTGCCTGTGTGGTTATATTTCGCACAGTTTCATTGGTCGCAGTACGCAGCTGCTTTTGCTCATAGCTTACGCCGCGAATGTTACGCGGTGCTGCCTTGATGGTAGCTGCTTTCTCTTTTGCGCATTTGCGGGGCAAATCCGCCCCACATTGCGCCGGATTGCCGGCATCGGGCCGCTTGCCGACAGCGGTCGGTTCATGGCTGACACGGCGCTCTGTGGCGGTGTGGGCGTGTTCTTCTGCGGCCTGTTCGACAGCGTGCTGTTGCTTGCACTTTTCATATTGCTTTTGAGCCAGCTGTCGGCCCTGCTTATAGCTGAAATCGAGGTTTCCACTAACCGCAGCGGTTGTTCTGTCTGCTACACTTTCCCAGGCTTGTTCTGCCTCCGAGTAGGCACCCTGCTCATCAGAACCGCCTTGCTTTTCCACAGGGACATTACGTTTTTCTTTGGCCTCTGTCCATGCCTTTTTCAGTGCTGTTTTGGGGATATTCCCTGCAGCATTTTCTGTCAGCACTCCGCCTGACAGCTTTTCTTTGATTTCTTTCATTGCATCACTCCGGTCATATTTTGTTCAAAGGAAATTTCAAAATCGTTCAAGAGTCTTTTATACTCCGCACACAAACTGCTGGTATACTATACTTGTAATCAAGAAACAGACGCGGGAGGGTTCCCGCAAGCATTACACACTGCGCCTTAGACCATGCCAGAGCAATTGCTCGGTCAAGGCCAGACAACAAACAAGGCTGTATGGCCATTACGTATAAAAATCAAGCGATGTGTCAACCGATAGCTGACACATCGTTTTTCTTTTTCTTTGCAAAAGTCCGGATATTTGCTATAATGGGGTTACGTTTTATTTAATAAATCTGCTCTCTATTTTTTCCGCAACCATCCGCTTTCTGAAAGGGAGTATTATCATTTTGCTCGACTCTAATACAACTTTTTATATTTTTATACTGTTCCTGCTGTTTCTTTTTCTATTTCCCATTTACATTAGAGAAAAGAAAAAGCAAAAAATCAAAAAGCAAATTCAAGGATTAGTTAAATGTACTTTGGAAATGAGTCCTAAAGAGTTCATGTCAATGAGAAAATACTCTTTGGGAGGACGTGGCCATAAATCATGTGCAAGGACAATGAATTTTGCTGGAGTTTATATTTTGCACAACAAAACAAAAGATCTTTACTATGTAGGGCAAGGGAAAAAGGTTTTAGATCGAGTGAATTCTCATTTTACAGGGAAGGGAAACGGCGATGTTTACGCCGATTACAAATACGGTGACATTTTTTCTATTAAAATGATAGCTTTGGCTGGTAGTGGTTTTAGCTCATTAAATGAACTGGAAAGAAACACTATAATGGCCTATGACGCTTATAACAAAGGCTATAATAAAACACGTGGTAACGTCCGCTAATTCAATTGTCTCCTGACGATTTCATTAAAGCTATTCGACTATTATTTGTAATATTTTATTTAGGGCCGCCTCGGCGGCCCTTTGTTGTTATTTGCCATAGACTTACCCCTTTCTCTGCTCGTTCGGGTTGGTCGACATCAGTTTATAGAGCCTTGTATCCTTCGGGAAGGAATTGGTGAATGGAACAATGTTCCCGGCGCAACGGATCAGCCCACAGCCTGCGGGGACATTTGTCACATAGCCCAGCTGGTTGTCGGAAATATTCAGCAGCTTCGCCAGTTCCGCGCGGTCAGTAGCGCTCTGGTTCAGCATGACTAAAAATTCCGAGTTTGCCAGCATCAGGCGGGCGGTGTCGGAGCGCAGCAGTTCGTCCACATTCTGCGTCAGCCCGGTCACAAGTCCGTTGTACTTGCGGATGCGTTTCCACAGCTTGTAGAAAAAGTTTGCACTGTACTCATAGCGGAACAAAATGTAAAACTCATCGCAGAAAATCCACGTTCTGCGCCCTTTTTTCCAGTTCTGAATCACACGGTTGTAAATGGCATCCAGCGTCACCAGCATACCCAGCGGCATGAGCTGCTCACCCAGTTCGCGGATATCGTAAGCAATGATTCGTGCCTGCGTGTCCACATTGGTATGCCGGGCAAAGGTGTTCAGTGTGCCGGTAATGAACAACTCGGACGACAGCGCCAGCCCCTGCGCTTCGGGTTCGGGCTGCATCTGGAGCAGACGGTAAAAGTCCTGCAGCGTGGGCGGCGTGCCTTTGTAGCCGTTGCGGATGTAGGGCAGGTACACCTGCTCGGTGCAGCGACCGAGGATGGACTTTTCTTTCGCCGTCACCATGCCGTCACCAATCAGCTGCTCAAACAGTGACAGCACAAACTCCGACTTGCTGACGATGGGGTTGCGCTCATCGCCGTAGGCGCGGTCCATATCCAGCGCGTTGATGTGGGTGTCGGATGTGGCAGATATGCGAATAACCTCGCCGCCGAGTGCTTCGGTCAGATAGCCGAACTCCGACTCCGGGTCGAGGATCAGAATGTCATCCTCGGTGGAAAGCGCGATCTGCACAATTTCTTCCTTGGCGCTCATGCTCTTGCCGGAACCGGACACGCCCAAACGGAAGCTGTTGCCGTTGAGCAGCAAGCGGCGGTCTGCCACAATCATGTTCTTGCTGACGGCGTTCTGCCCATAGTACAGACCGTTCGGCTGCATGATTTCCTGCGCGCGGAACGGAATCAACACGGCGGTGCTTTCGGTAGTCAGCGTGCGTAGGGCTTGGATTTTGCGCAGACCGTAAGGCAGCACCGTGTCCAGCCCGTCCTTCTGCTGCCAGCGCAGCGTGGAAAGCTGGCACAGGTGCTTGCGCGCCGTGGAGTAGAGCGTTTCGGTGTCGCTGTCGAGCTGCTCCTTGCTGTCGGCCAGATGCACCAGCGTCACCAGCCCGAACATCATCCGCTGGTCGCGGGTAGTCAAATCGTCCAACATTTCTTTGGTTTCCTTGCGCTGCAATTCCATATCGTAGGGAATCGTCGCGGTAAAATTGTTGTTGGCATTCTGGCGGCGCTGCCAGTTGGCTACGTTCGTTTCCACGCCCAGCAGTGTGCTTTGCAGCTGGCGGGCGGCTTCGTCCGTTGGCACAGGCAGGATATCGATGGATAACATCAAGTCACGGTCAAGGTCGCAGAGTTCCGACACAAAGCTGTCCTTGATGTAGCTGGCATAGTCCTGTAAGTACAGCACTCGACCATAGCGGGCATCCAGCTTGAAATGGTCGGCGGCAAATTCCATGCTGTCGGGGCAGAGCCAATCCTTGAAATGCTGCCCGCGTTTGGCGTGTTCGTGGATGTTGAACTCTGCCGCAGCCTGTTCCCCTGCTTTGAAAAAGTCGCGGAAGATGTGCAGACGCTCGTTCAGTGTCAGTTCGGTTGCCACCGAGGAAAGCTGCGCAAGGTGCGTCACCAGATCCGTGCCGACACGGGCAAAGTAGTTGCGGGCTTCGTCCGCGTTGCGCTTTACCACGCTTACGGTCAGATAACGCTCCCGCACAATGCTGTTGCTGGTGCCGGTGACCTGTGCGGTCAGCATCTGGTTGAATTCGTGACGGTATTCGTCCAGACCATCATCCTTGTCGAGCAGCAGGACGCTGCGCTCGAACTCGGCTTTGTTGATGCGGCGGTTGTAAATCGTGATTTTTGCCGATGCGCCGGAGTCTAGGGCGTTCAGCAGTTCCGAATAGTCAAGGAACATACTGGTTTTGTCCTCTTTGCTGGCGATGGCGTAGTTAATGTCGGTGAACGACCATGTTTTGGAATATTGGTTGCCGACTTGGAAAATCCCGTCCGCAAAAATACGGCGGATAGGAATGGCGTCCTGTACACTGCGCGGAATACGGAACTTTTCGCGTTCCATCTTCTGCGCTTTCGACAGGGTTTTAATCAAGCGGTTTCCTCACTGTTATGGGTGTTTTTCTTCATAAGCCAACCTCTCTTTCGCTTCATGCCCGCACGGACGGCAGGCTGCAGGGTTTCGTAATAGTAACTGTCGGATTTGAACATGAGGCGTTTCGGGCAGAGAATTTCAGATTTAAACCATGCCCACAGCACCTGTTCGGCGGTCATACCGTGGTAGGTGAAAAAACCACAAGCCGCAAACGGCGCGGCGCCCAAGATGCACATCCAGCCGATTTCTTCGGTTCCGACAACCGGCTGCAAGGCAAAATAGATGCCCACCGCTACGCTGACGGCCAGCACCGAGCAAATGAACTGCCGCGTGTTCAGCCCGAAAAAGATATTCTCGTGGTAGTCACGGACTTCTTTTGGTATTTTGATTTCCATAGATTGCCCCCTTATAGTCCCATAATTTCCTTAACGATGCGGTCACAGCCCTTGATGGCTCCTACCAGTACCAGCAGGTTAAATGCCAACTCGCCAACATACGTCCACACTGCCGTCACCACAGATGCACCGGTATCCACTGCTGGAGGGCTGGACGAGATGGCGGAGAAAATAATACAGGACAGTGCAATCACCACGCCCTGCAGGCACACCCCCGCATAACTGCGGATGAAGTTTTTACCCACACTGCTTGTAGGCTCACCCGCGAATGTGGACAGCGGTATCGGTGCAATGGCGGCATACATCCACAGGCTGAACATTCTGCCGTAGACGGTCAGAATCATCGTGAACGACAGCACTGTAATCAGCAGCCCGCCGATTAGCGTAACCGCCCACAGCGGGATGCTATCCCAAAAGCCCACATTGTTGATGGCATCGATCAACTCCTGCGGCAGCGATACGCTGCTCATACCGGAGCTGCCTGATTGCGTAATAATGGTAGACACCATGCCCTGCACGATGGAGAACACCGCCAGCATCAATTCCAGCCCATACGTCACCGCGCCCTTGGCCAGCGCAAAGCGAATGAACAGCTTAAGCGCGTGTTCCGGCTTTTTGACCTCGACAAAGCTGCCGCAGGTTTTCATAACACCCACGGCAAAAAACAGCACGAGCAGCCCATAGCCGATTGCCTGCAACGCGCCGTGGATACCGGTCATTACACCCCAGACTTGCCCACCTTTGAAGGTCTGCGGGCTTTCGGTCAGCAGCGACCAAATCTCCGCCAGCTTGTCGTTCCATGTGGAGAGCGCGGCATTTAAGTTGCTGACGATCCATGACTCACCCACAGGGCATCACCGCCTTTCCTCTTTGCGCAATCCTCACGCGGTGATGAGGTCGAGGATTTCCTTGGCGAACGTGATAACCAGCCCGCCAGCCAGCGTCAGGAAACCTTGGCTGCGCTGGCTGGGGTCATGGCTCTGCAACGACAGACCGACCTGCACGATGCCCCACCCCAGCAGGATAAGGCCCACCGCGCGGATCAGCGAAAAGATGAATGTGGAGAGATTTTCGACCACGACCAGCGGGTCATCTGCGGCAAAGGCGGGCAGGGCAAAAACAATGCCGCACACCATGACGGCGTACAGCGCAAACAAATTGAGAGAAATTTTCACGGATTTTTTGTTATGATTCAGCTTCATGTAGACCTCCTGATTCTTTGTATGGTAGGCTTCATTTCTGCAGCTTCGGCGGGCAGAAAATCGTCCATATCCAGCAGTTCGTAGTTTTCGGGTGCGCCGGGCAGATCGTCCCGCGCGTTGTCGGCGGCGGTGTAGTCGTAAGGGGTTGCGCCGCCGTCCTCGGTGCAGCGGATGTTGGGATGCTTGAGCAGATTGTATTTGTAGTCCACCACCGGGCGCTCCCCTCGGATGAACAAGATGCACTTGCTGTTATCCAGCAGCCGCACTTCGTCCGGGGTCATAAGGTCGCGCCCGGATTGCTGGTGGTTGATGCTGTAACTGCCGCTGCGGCCTTTGCTCTGATTGTAGCTGGTGGTGGAGATAGTCTCCTTGCCCAGCAGTTCCGAAACGTACTTGTGGGTTTCTTTCTCGGTGCCGCCAAGGTAGAGAAACTCATCGCACAGGCCAACCAGCGATTCCCAATCGTCCTTGTACATGGCTTTCAGCTGCGCCATGTTCTGCACGATGATTGAGCAGAAAATGGCGCGAGAACGCATAGTGGCCAGCGCCGACAAAAAGGTGTCTTTTGGCAAGGAAATATTGGCGTACTCGTCCATCAAGCAATGCACCGGCACAGGCAAGCGTCCTTTGTGTACGCGGTCTGCCTGTCGGTACAGTGTCTGGATGAGTTGCGTATAAATCATACCGACCAAATAATTCAGGGATTTATCCGAATCCGGGATACAGCAGAACAGTGCAATCTTGCGTTCGCCCAGTTCCTGCAAGTGCAGTTCGTCCGTCATGGTCAGCTTGGCAATAGACGGCAGATTAAACGCGGCAAGGCGCACCCCCACACTGACCAGTATCGACTTTGCGGTTTTGCCTGCAGCCTGCTTGAAGATACGGTACTGCTTGCAGGCAATGCTGTCGGGTTCACGCATTTCCAATCGCTCAAAAAGGATGTCCAGCGGGGATTGGTAGTTGTCATCGTCCTCGTGGACTTCAGCAGCGGAGATCATTTCCATCACCATAGAGAAGTTTTGTTCTTCGGGCGGAGCCTCGTGCAGCAGATACAGCATAAGGGCTTGGAGAAGGGCAGTTTCGGACTTTTCCCAGAAGGGGTCGCTGCTTTTTGAATGTGATGGCGTGGTGTTTTGAATCAGATTTTCAATCAAGGTCAGCACTTCACGGTCATCATGTACATAGACAAACGGATTATAACAGAATGATGCGGCGGGATTTATGAGGTCAAAAACAAGTACCTCATAGCCCTTCTGCTTCAACAAATTGCCGGTTTTACGCAAAATTTCCGACTTGGGGTCAGTGATTACCATAGAGCTGGCACATTCCAGCACATTCGGCACACCATAAGTGCGAGTCTTGCCTGCACCGGAGCCGCCGACAATGAGGATGTTCGTGTTGTGCTTATGTTTGTAGCCATCTATCCCGATGTGAAAGTGTTGGGTCAGCAGCAGATTCGGTCCTCGCTTGTCCATGTAGAACTTATTTAACCGGAACACATCGCCCCACGCCGCCGAGCCATGCTCCGCACCGGGGCGGGTGTTCTTCTGATCCGTCACGGCCACGATAACCGCTACCGCGTAAACCGCCGTGAACACAAGCAAAAAGCGTGGGCTGTCTTGACTCCACGCCAACGCAAACGGCTCTGCCAGTGCGCTGTTCAGCGCATCCAGCAGAGCCGTTATTTTCATGCCCGGCTGCCAGCGGCAAGCCACCGCCAGCGCCGCCCACCAGACGAGGGGCAACGGCAGCAGCCAAACCCACCAAGGGTTCTTCCTTCCCGGCGTGATGGACTACCTTTCTTCACCGCGATAGGGCGGGCGTTTTGTTCGCTCGGCATTCCATGCCTGACGTTTTCTCCACAACTTCGGCAAAACTACGGAAAAGTCCTGCGGCATACGTTCCGCCTTGATTTGCGGCAGATTTGCAAACAAATCGCTTTGCAGCGTTTTCCATGCAACCTTATCCGGCATATTTTGAGTATAGAATTCGTTGTAGCTGTACGCCAGCCCACTGGTATCTATGTAGTGCTTGACTTCCGTTCGCAGCATTTGTCGTTCCCATTCGGTTTCCGGCGCACGACACGGCGCAAGCTGCTCCTGCATGATTGCCTGATGTAAATCGGCAGACGATTTCAGCAGAGCCGGATACTTTCGGAATAACTTGGCGGCAATTCCTTCCTTTTCAAAATAGGTGTGCAGCTTCTGCCCCGCGTAGGCATACCACGCCACATTCCCGCATCCCATCCACTCAGTATCTCGGAACGGAATGTTGAGCGCCGCAAGGTTATCTGGGTCAATCAGCGCCTGCCGATAAGCATCGTACCCCTGCATAATCAGCCAGTTACGGAAATCGGTAAATCTGTCATCCGAACTGCCGTCATTGATGATGCAGGCCGCCGCGACCATTTTGGGAAAGTTGGCTTTATTGCGATAACTTTGCCATGCGCAATCAAAGCCGAGCAGTTCATCCTGCGGCAATTTGATGAGTTCCGTGTAAAGGAACTGTTTCACGGACGCTTCATCCTGCATATCCGCTTTGGCGCGGACTCGGTCAATGATCGACCAGAATTTTTCCCATGTCATAGCCGGATTCACCAGATAAACAGCGGCGTGTGCGCGTGCAGCAACCGGGTCAGTGCATCATCCACCGCATCAGTATAACCGCCCTCTGCCAAGCGCTGGGTGCGCAGTTGGTTGAGGGCGGCTTTTGCCAGCCGATACTCTGCCGCTGACATCGTCAGCTTACCTCCTGCGGGCAGATCGTTCACCCGCAGGATGAGCCGTCCCGTTTCTTCGGCACTGCCGCCGCGGGCGCGCTGGCCGTAGTAGACATCACCCAGCGCCCGGAGCAGGATGCTTTTGTTGGCACGGTCAAGTTTAACTTTACGTTCTGTCATTGTTTTTGCGCCTCCTATCGCCAACATACCATAGAACCACCGCAATAGCTATCTGCCATTTGAAAACAAACAGAAAACATTTACATCACCTTTTCTTTGCGCCGGATTTTTACCGGCAGCTTGGGCATACGGTCTTTCGGCGGCTCGACCTTGCGGCGCAGGTAGGCGGTGATGTCGCTGAGTTCCATGCGGACACTGGGGCGCTCACCCTTGGCTCGAAGCTGATCGGCGCGCGGCGACGGCGAGGTTGCAAAAGATTTGCTGCTGTCGGAGAAAGGCTCGGACGGACTGGCGTTCTCCGAGCCCAGAGGAAAATCCACGGCGGGCGTGTCCTCGTGGTTGGGGGCTGCATTTTCCAAATTCTGCTGCACGGCATCGACCAGTTCTGCCGTACCGATGTCCACGACATCCAACTGTAATTTTTCAATGATACGGTTGGCCTTGGACGCATCGTCCTGCAAAATGGCGATTTCAATGTGGTCGGGGTCCATCTTGTCGCGGATGGGGCAAAACAGCAGACCATGCGCTTTGGCGGCGCGGGCAAAATCGTGCATACGGTCTTTGTCCACCGTGAAAAACTTCAGTGGTTTCTGCTCTTTCAGCAGCCGGATAAGGTGCGTTTTGCCGTGGGTCTTTTTGCTGTCGTGCAGCACAGCCTGTGCGAAAATAAAGAAGTTTTTCGCAGCGGTGCCGGAGATGCGCAGGGCAAACTCCGCACCCTCCAGCGAGTAGCGGACGACCTGATCCGCAGGTTCAGAACCGTAATTCATCTGGCATCACCGGCCTTTTCTTTAGGCGCGGGCAAGCGACTGAACGAGTCCACGCCGGGGATGAGGGCAAGACTGCGCCCGCAGTCCCAATTCATGTGGATCTGTCCGGCATCATCGATACATTCCACCGTACCCATAGAGCCGGGAGGCACGGCCATCTCATCTTCCATGCAGTTGAGTTGCAGCCGCGTACCGGGCGGGTACTTGCGGCGCAGGTGTTCAACATATGCTTTGTTTGAATAATTCATATACATCCTTCTTTCTTGAATTATTTGGATTCGATTCCAAAAAGTACGTGACATTTTGCACTTTTTGGCGTATACTATCATTAAAAGTTGCGGAGGGTTTATTATGCGGATTACCAGAACTGAATACCTGAATAAACTGATTGCGTTTAAGGACAAGCAACTCATCAAAGTCGTAACAGGTATCCGCCGCTGCGGAAAGTCTGTTTTGATGGAAATGTACCAAGATTGGCTGCTGCAGAATGGCGTCGAACAAGACCAAATTATTGCCATCAATTTTGAGGATATGGATTTTGAGGAACTTAGCGACTATAAAAAACTGTACGCTTACCTGAAAGACCATCTTGTTCCCGAAAAGATGACTTACATTTTTCTGGATGAGATACAGCACGTCACGGATTTTCCTAAAGTGATCGACAGCTTGTATATCAAGAAAAATGTAGATATATACGTCACAGGTTCCAATGCCTATATGCTGTCCAGTGAAATAGCCACCCTTATTTCCGGGCGCTATGTGCAAATCGAAATGCTGCCGCTTTCTTTTAAGGAATATATGCAGAGTACCGGCAGTATGGAAGATCGCGGAATAAAATATACCGAATATCTGGAAAACAGTTCCTTTCCCTATGCGCTGGAACTTAAGGGGCATCCGAACGAGATTCGGGATTACTTGGATGGCATTTTCAACACGATTGTCGTAAAAGATATTTTGACACGAAGAAAGATCCTCGATCCGTTGATGTTGAAAAGCGTGCTGCGCTATGTTTTTGACAACATCGGCAGTCCGCTTTCCTCCAAGAAAATCGCAGACACCCTGACATCCGAAGGGCGAAAAGTTGATGTAAAGACCGTCGAACGCTATCTTGATGCGCTGATCGAAAGCTACATTATCTATCCCGCACAGCGTTATAATGTCAAGGGTAAGCAGTATCTGAAAACCTTGGGAAAATACTATGTCGTAGATATCGGTATGCGATTTATGCTGCTTGGCAAACGCAATACAGACGCCGGGCACATTCTGGAAAATGTTGTTTATCTGGAACTGCTGCGGCGCGGTTATGACGTGTATGTCGGAAAGGTCGATTCTTTCGAGGTCGATTTTGTGGCAATGAACGGCAACAATACCTTCTATTACCAAGTGGCGCTTTCCGTTCGTGATGCGGACACCCTGCAGCGGGAGCTGCGACCCTTGCTGTCCATCCGCGACCACTACCCCAAATATATTCTTACGATGGACGATGATCCGGAGGAACAGTATGACGGCATTCGCCGCATCAATGCACGGGATTGGCTGCTGGGTCTTACAGATTAACGTGTTGTAATATCGGGGCGGAGGTCACGCGCACGTTCCTGTTCGCGCTGTTGTTGCGCAGCGCGGTCACGGCGGGATTCGGTGAGGTGTTGCTGCACCTCTAGGGAGTGTTCTGCGATTTTGCGGCAGAGCCGTTCCTCTTGGCGAAGCTGTTTTAGGGCGGTGTTGACTTGCTGGATGCGTGGGCTGTCTGGGTTTGTTTTATACAGCGATTTTCTTTCTGCAGTGAGCTGGATAATTTCACCCAGCTTGGCTTGTCGGTAAGTTTCCAGCTGCTCCAGCGTGTCAATGTTGTGCTTGGATAGGAACTCCATCTGCCGGATTCTCTGATCCAGCTTATAGGCATCCTGCCGCACGATATAGCTGGGGCGGCGCGGCTTGCGAGGGAGCGCACCCAATTCGTATAGATAGCGATAATACAACGCCCGCAGCCCGG
>ENA-OWON01000176-OWON01000176.1-gut-metagenome-genome-assembly--contig:-NODE-176-length-38174-cov-9.842140_pt1 | contig 38174 bp, 28 predicted proteins | sample MGYA00248257_ERZ651798 | MGnify/ENA primary metagenome ERZ651798 (study PRJEB26908, sample SAMEA4031708) | gut metagenome | biome: gut; feature: normal infant; material: stool | place: China | collected 2015... | reverse complement strand
GTCATCCTCTTCGTGAGGATGTGAGTTGAAATAAATCTTCCACGGTATAAATCCCGATTTCTTTCAGTCATCCTCTTCGTGAGGATGTGAGTTGAAATAAAAAAGAATGTTTTGAACATTTGGGAGAGTGGAGTCATCCTCTTCGTGAGGATGTGAGTTGAAATAATCTTCTGGATATAATGCATGAATTCATTCCCGTCATCCTCTTCGTGAGGATGTGAGTTGAAATGGTAAGTCATGGTTGTAACTGGTATTAACGGCATGTCATCCTCTTCGTGAGGATGTGAGTTGAAATAAATCTTCCACGGTATAAATCCCGATTTCTTTCAGTCATCCTCTTCGTGAGGATGTGAGTTGAAATATAACTGCCTTGAAATCGTCTGCGTTTCCGTATGCCGTCATCCTCTTCGTGAGGATGTGAGTTGAAATATCAGTAATCGAAGGAAGCGCGTCGGCAACGCCCTGTCATCCTCTTCGTGAGGATGTGAGTTGAAATGACCTGCAAGATGGCAGCGATTATGAAGGAAAAGTCATCCTCTTCGTGAGGATGTGAGTTGAAATATGTAGCAGACAAAGAAACGCTTGACGCTGTGAGTCATCCTCTTCATGAGGATGTGAGTTGAAATTACTGATGCTTGGGAACAGCGTAAGTTGGGGGAATTATATCAACGTAATACTGAAAGAAACGAAAATCTGATTGGATACGATAAAACCATATCTGTTGCAACGATGAGTTACAAAGATGATGGCAATGGTGCATCAGAAAGCTCCTTGTCCACATACAAAGTGCTTAGAGTAGGGGATATTGCTTTTGAAGGTCATACAAATAAACAATTTCGTTTTGGAAGATTTGTTGTGAATGATATTGGAACAGGCATAATGTCGCCAAGATTCAGTACTTTAAGACCGCTGAATGAAATGCCGGTTAATTTTTGGAAGCAATATATACATTCTGAATCTGTCATGAGGAGAATACTTGTCAATTCTACAAAAGCTGGAACTATGATGAATGAACTGGTTATTCCAGAATTTTTGAATCAGACAATAATGGTTCCTAGCGAAAATGAGCAAGTGGTAATAGGACAATACTTTACCAACCTCGACCACCTTATAACTCTTCACCAGCAGAAGTGTGATGAATTGCGAAATATTAAGAAATTTATGTTACAAAATATGTTTATCTAAGTCGAGAAGACTCCCACCTCTTCAGGTGGTGAGTAATAGAAAATTTGTCTCAGTGAGAGTCCAATCTCCGACTGAGATAAACGCTCCGCGAGGATGCGCAGTGATTCTAATAGGAATATGTCAGCTTCGCTGACCAGAATCACGCGCCAAGTCTCACGGACGTTCAACTTGAAATAGAAAAAATTCAATTTTCATATTATGATTAGAACAAAAACAGATAAATTTGGCAAGCAGAGTGTTTTTGTAAAAAATAAGAGAACTTATGATACGATATAAACTATAGGCAATAATTAGGCATGTTTAAATGCAGGAAGGAAGTTTTTTAATGAGTGAACAGAAAAGAAAAATCGGTTTTACTGTTGCGTGTGTAAATGAATTTGCCAATAGGCATAAGCTGAGCAGTAAAGAGGCCTTTCGGTATCTTTTTCAATTTAAAGGAATAGCTTTTATTAAAGAAAATTATGATGTGGAACATACGTTGGACTTTGATACTATATTAGATGATTTGGAAATTTTATGTAAAAAAAATGGAGGTACATTATGAGATTATATCATGGGAGTAATATAGCAATCGATAATATAAATCTGGCAATGTGCAGACCATACAAGGATTTTGGTCAGGGATTTTATCTGACGGATATTGAAGAACAAGCCGAAAAAATGGCGATAAGAGTAGCAAAAATTTATGGACAATCACCGATTTTGAATGTTTATGAGATAAATGATAATTTTAAGGAGTTATATAATCTTAGAATTAAGGATTTCGGGATACGAACAACGGAAGAATGGGCAAAATTCGTAATGAATAATAGAAGTAGAGCATTTATGGATGTACAGGATGTTTTGTGTAATAAAGATAACAAATATGATATCGTTATAGGTCCTGTTGCAGATGATAATATGGCTTTGTTGTTTCGACAGTATGAAAATGAAATCATAGATTTCGAAACGTTGTTAAAGGGAATGATTTATAAAAAGACTTCTTCGCAATATTCTTTTCATACAGAAAAGAGTGTGAAACTTTTGAGAAAGGTGATGAGTAGAAATGTGTAAAAAAGATCAGTTATTGGAATATTCAATACAAGATATTATAGATATGATTAGTACCGATCAGAGTATAGAATATGACGAAGCTATGAATAAATTTTATAATTCAGAAGTTTTTGAAAAACTTATAGATAAAGAGACAGGATTATATTTGGAAAGTCCGGAATATGTGTATGATTTATTCAAAGATGAAATGAATTTTGGACATATTATTCAGGCAGAAATATGAAAATTCTAAAGATTATCAGCGTGGATATAAGATATTAATGAAATAAGTGCCAAATGTTCGAGAACAGCGTAAGCTCTCTGAGTTATCCTCTTCATGAGGATGTGAGTTAAAATGATTTTTCCAAGAATGCCAGTATTGTTTATCACAAGAGATTACAGCTTGAAACATACAATGAAAGCAATGAAAATTCAGATGAAAAGTAACTGTAGTAATTCAAGAAGTGTACAGGATATAGATTCTATCTATATTGATCAAACAGGTACATATTGGAAAAAAGCAGAAGTCTATGATTATCTAAAACAATTTCCAAAATCAATACAAGTAAATATATTTCCTTATCCGTATTTAGTTCCGGTAATGAGTATATTGGGAGAAAAATATGTTCGTTCAGAGGCGAATGATACAGTAACGGATAATTTATTAAAGTTACCGAGGGGATATGGAAAATAAAACATGAGTAAGGCAGAATCCTTTGATATTTTATAAAGCGAATGCTTTCTTGGATTCTGCCTTGTATGGCATTCTTTAATTTGATAAAATATAGTAAAAATATACAAAATAGAAAACTGAATAAAGAAAAATATACACAGATAATACAAGAGGGCTACATGGATAATAAAATCGAAATAAAAAAAGATTTGGCGCACGTAGACTATGAATCAGGTAGATATCAGACGATGAAAGAGCATTCAGAAAATGTTGCGAACTATGCAGCGGAGACTTGTTCTCTTTCAGAATTGAAGATATTGGTTAGCTTGATAGGGATGTTTCATGATGTGGGAAAGCTGGGAAGAGAAAATCAAGAAGATTTTGAGAGGATTCTACAATATGGAGATGATACTCATAAACATGGTTTAGATCATTCTACTGCTGGCGGAAGATTAATCAGGGAGTTACTGAAGGAAAAAAGTGTTTCAGAATTTATCAGTACGGTTATATATTTTCATCATGGAATGGGAGATTGCATCAATCTAGATAATGGACAAAGTTTACAGCAACAACGGGATGAAAAACAAGTAGATTATGACTGGATAAAGAAAGAATTCTTTCAGATTTATGATAAAGAGATATTGGAAGAATATTGTGAAAAAGCGATTCAAACATATAAGAACATAGAAGGAAAAATCAATATTTTTCATAAAGAGTCAGAAATATCAAAAAGAAAATGTGGGAACAGATATTTCTTTATGGGAATGTATCTGAGATTGGTTTTATCTTTACTCATTGATGGTGACTGGACGGATACGGCTTGTTTTTTTCAAGATGTTCCGTTATCAAAAAGAATTTCATTGGAAGAGACGCAGAAGATTTGGAATGAATGTATAGAGAATTTTGAAAAATATATGTCGAAGGAAATTCAAAATAATCCGTCGAATGGAAATGTGTTAAATTCTTATCGTCAAGAAATTTCAGATTTGTGTAGACAAGCTGCAGACAAAGAACAAAATCTTTATCGACTTACTGTACCGACAGGAGCAGGAAAAACACTTAGCAGTCTTCGTTTTGCTCTGTATCATGCGAAAAAGACGAAAAAACAACACATTATTTATATAGCACCATTCAATTCTATATTGATTCAGAATGCCGAGGAGATTCGAAAAGCAATAGGCAAGGAAGATGTTGTGTTAGAGCATCATTGTAATGTGGTTTGCGAAGAAGGAGAAGAAGAGCGGTATCGCAAACTCACTGAAACTTGGGATTCACCGGTTATAGTGACCACGGCAGTACAGATATTGAATACATTGTTTTCAGCTCAGAAAAGCTGTATCCGTAGAATGCACACATTATGCAACAGTATTATCATATTTGATGAGGTGCAGGCAATTCCTGTAAAATGTATGGAACTTTTCAATTTAGCTGTGAATTTTCTTACTCAATTTTGTGGTACGACAGTTGTGTTGTGTTCAGCAACGCAGCCAACATTGGCACCAATAAGAGAGAATAACATTTGTGAATGTATAGAAATGGCGGGAAGACCGGAAAAGTATGCAGATGCTTTTAAAAGGACAGATATTAAAGATGCAACAGAATTATATCTTGGCGGTATGGAGATAGAAGATTTAAGTGAATTTGTGAGGGAAAAAACAGAACAATATCAAAGTACATTGGTTATTTTGAATACTACGGCTTGTGCAATGAATACATTTCAACAATTAAAAGAGATATGTCCACAAGAATATGAACTTTTTCATTTGAGTAATAATATGTGTCCACAACATAAATTAGATACATTAAAAGCTATAAAACAAATTTTGAATGAACAATCGAAAAAGATTATATGTGTAAGTACACAGGTTGTTGAAGCAGGAGTGAATTTTTCATTCGGGTGTGTTGTGAGGTCTAAAGCAGGTTTGGATAATGTAATTCAGGCAGCAGGACGATGCAATAGACATAAGGAATTAGGAAGAATGGGAACTGTTTTTATTGTACAGATGTCCGAAAAAGCGGAGAAATTAAGTCATTTGCAGGAAATTAGAAATGCACAGGCAGCGTTACAAAAATTATTGGAAGATTATAAAAATAATTCTTTAAAATTCAGAAATACATTGGATTCAGAAGAGGCAATAAAATCATATTATTTAAATTACTATTCCCAACTTAGAACAAATGAAACGAAATTTCCGATAGATAAGCAAACAACCACGATTATAGAGTTATTAGGAGAAAATAAAGTAGGACAATTACAATATATCAGAAGAAATGGAGAAAAAGTAAAGACGAAATTACCGCAGGCTTTTTTGACTGCAGGACAGGCATTTGAAGTTATTTCTAATGATTATAAAGTTAGTGTTGTAGTTCCATATAATGATGAAGAGAGAGAATTATTGGATAAATTATCGCAGGATTATCTCGAGATAGAAGAGCAGAGAAAGATTTTAAGAAAATTGCAGAGATATACAGTTGGAATTTCTGAAAAAAGAAAAGAAAAACTCGGAAATGCTATATATGAAATTTGCAATGGAGAGATATTGGTATTGTGTGACGGATATTATAACAAGGAAGTAGGTGTTGTGGATGAACCTAATATGGAATTGCAAATGTTATAGAGGGAGGTGAGATTTTTGAAAAGATACAGAAATACAATAGAGTTTGAAGTGTATGGAACATATGCACTTTTTTCAGATCCGGTTATGAGAGTGGGAGGAGAAAAGACAAGCTATCATATTCCGACTTATGAAGCATTAAAAGGAATTACGGAAAGTATTTACTGGAAGCCTACAATTATTTGGATCATTGACGTGGTAAGAGTAATGAATCCAATTCAGACTGAGACTAAAGGAATTCGACCAATTGCATACAATGGTGGAAATGAACTGGCATATTATACTTACTTAAAAGATGTGAGATATCAGGTGCGGGCACATTTTGAGATGAATCTCAATCATCCGGAGCTGGAGCAGGATAGAAATGAAAACAAGCACCATAATATTGCGAAAAGGATGGTAAAACGAGGTGGTCGCAGAGATATTTTCTTGGGAACAAGGGAATGTCAGGCGTTTGTGGAACCATGTGTATTTGGCGAAGGCGAGAGTTATTACGATACAATGCCGGGAGAAGTGGGTTATGGATTTATGTATCATGGGATTACTTATGCGGAAGAGGCAATTCTGGATGAAGATAAAGACCAAATGACAGTGCGTTTCTGGAGACCGGTAATGAAAAAGGGTGGAATTATAGAATTTACCAGACCGGAGGATTGTACGGAGAAAAGACATATCCGTCCAATGGAAAGAAAAGTATTTGGAAAAGAAGAGAATAATTTTGTGGGATTAGAAGAGTTTACAGATGAGGAGGTGGAAGATTGAGTTGGATAAATGAACTGATTGATTTATACGAGAAAAATAGCGATAAGATTGGAGTTATCGAATATCGAAGAGATATCCCTTATGTACTTCTTCCACCATTTCATACAACTGTAACAGCACAGATAACGGTAACGATAGACCAAGATGGTAATTTTGTTCGTGCAGAACAGGTGGATCAGAACGACAAATTGACGATTATACCAGTTACAGAAAAATCGGGAAGTCGTACAGCCGGAAAAGAGCCACATCCATTATGTGATAATTTGAGGTATCTTGCTGGTGACTATAAAAAATATTATAAAGACGATGGAGTATGTAGCGAGCTATATATTTCACAGCTTGAAGAATGGGTAGAATCAGATTGTTGTCATGAAAAGGTCAGAGCAGTTTATGAGTATTTAAAAAAATCGACATTAATTCAAGACTTAGTTGCACATAAAATTATAAAGCTTAATGAAGAAAATCAAATAGATGAGAAAGAAAATATTCAAGGGATTCCACAGCCAAAAGCTTTTGTACGATTTATTATACGGTCATTTGATGAGAAAATATATCAGGAAACTCCGGATGAATGTTGGAAAGACAGAACCTTGCAGGAATGTTATATAGAATATGTTAGGTCACAGGAAAAAGAAAAAGGTATATGTTATTTGACAGGAAATATGGAATCTATTTCTTATCTTCATTCAAAGAAAATCAGAAATGAAGGTGATGGAGCAAAGCTGATTTCTGCAAATGACAGTCAAAATTTCACCTATCGAGGACGTTTTACAAGTAAGGAAGAGGCATTTGCAGTAGGAAATGAGACCTCGCAAAAAGCACACAATGCTTTGAAGTGGATTATTCGAAAACAAGGCACTTTTTTTGATACTATGACAATTGTGACATGGGAGTCAAACCAATTAAGCATGCCAAAATGGGAGAGAGATACCGAAGCAATTGTATCTGAGTATGAAAGGAAATGTGTCGAAAATGCTGAGGATGATTGGGAAGATGACTGGTCTACAGATGAGTTTGTATCCGATGGAAATCCAATCACCGCTGATAAGTTTTATAAGGCACTAAGAGGCTATGGGAAAAAGATAGATAATACTTCGAACATGATTTTACTTGCTTTTGATGCGGCAACGCCCGGTCGGATAGCATTGATTGAAAATAAAGAACTGAATTCTGCCAGATATCTGAAAAATATAGAAAAATGGCATAACGATTGCAATTGGATTCATACAAAATGGAAAGATGGAGAAAGAATACAATTTGCGGGAATGGTTGGGGTCAAAGATATTGCAGATATTTTATATGGTATTGAGAATAAGGGAACAGTGTCTATAGTGGATGCTAATGGAAAAAAACTCTATGCACAAGTAGCACAAAGATTGCTTCCATGTATATGGAATGGCACTAGGGTTCCGTATGATTATGTGATGCTTGCAGTATCAAAGGCATCCAATCCATTAGCATATAAGGAACGAAGAAATTGGGAAAGAGTTTTGACATTAGCATGTTCGTTTGTAAAAAAGGATAAAAAGGATAGATATAAGGAGGAATGGAACGTGGCATTAGATAAAAAGGAAACAGATAGAAATTATCTGTATGGAAGACTGCTGGCAGTTGCAGATCGAATTGAATATTTGACATATGACGAGAAAGATAGTGGAAGAATTACCAATGCAAAAAGATATATGAATACTTTCTCGCAAAGACCATATGAAACGTGGAAAGTAATAGAAGAAAATATTCAGCCATATATGAATAAGTTAGATATTGCAAAAAGGACATTTTACGAAAATCTATTGCATGAAATTGATGACTTATTTGATAAAAGTACATTTACTAATAACAATAGATTAGAAGGTTTATATCTACTTGGTTTCCATAATCAGGCATATGATTTGAAATTAAAGAAAGAGAAGTCCGAAGAAAAAGAAGAAAGTTCAGAAGAATAAAAAGAGGAGGAGTAGATCATGAGCGAATTAAAAGGAAAAATTGATTTTACATTATTTATCAGTGCAAACAATGCCAACCCAAACGGAGATCCATTAAACGGAAATCGTCCGCGAATTAATATGGATGGTTTTGGAGAAATTTCAGATGTATGTATTAAAAGAAAAATTAGAAATCGTTTTCAGGATCTGGGACAGAAGATTTTTGTTCAGTCAGATGACAGAACAGATGATGCTTATACCAGTTTAAAAGACCGAGCAGATAGCTGTGCGGAATTAAAAGCAGAGATGGGAAATAAGAAAAATGCAAATCGTGATGCTTGTGCAGCAATTGCATGTAAAGAATGGTTAGATGTAAGAGCTTTTGGACAAGTTTTTGCATTTAAAGGAATTCCGGTGTCTTTCGGGGTACGGGGACCTGTTTCTATACATCAGGCAGTAAGCTTATCACCAATTGATATTATCAGTATGCAGATTACAAAAAGTGTGAATAGTGAATCCGGAAAAGAAAGTAAAGCTTCTGATACAATGGGAACAAAACACAGAGTTGGATTTGCTGTATATAAGGTAATGGGAAGTGTAAATGTGCAGCTTGCTGAAAAAACAGGTTTTAGTCAGGAAGATGCGGAGGTATTAAAGGAAGCATTGAAGACATTATTTGAGAATGATGCGTCTTCTGCAAGACCGGAAGGAAGTATGGAAGTTTGCAAAATGTATTGGTGGCAGCATGATGAAAAAACACCGGCAGTTTCCAGTGGTAAAATTCAAAGAGGATTCACTATTAAAGCTAATAAAGAACATCCAAGAAAATTCGAGGATTACGACATCTCATGGGATGTAAAAGGATGCAAACAACCGGAGGAATTTTAATTTGTATAAGGAAGAAGACTTTCTTCAATTATCAGGAATTCAGCATTTTGAATTTTGCAGGAGACAATGGGCACTAGCGTATATAGAACTACAGTGGCAAGAAAATGTCAGAACAGTGGAAGGTAAGATTCTTCATGAAAATGCTCACGATGCAAGTATTAAAGAAAAAAGAGGAGATTTGATAGTTGTGAGAGCAATGCCGATTCACTCCCGGGAAATGGGAGTGAGCGGTGAATGTGATGTAGTAGAATTTCATAAAGCAAGGGATGGAATCAGTTTGTTCGGAAAAGAAGGATTTTATAAAGTAGTTCCGATAGAATATAAAAGAGGAAAACCAAAAACGGATGATTTTGATATCCTTCAAGTAACGGCACAGGCATTATGTTTAGAAGAAATGTTGTGTTGCACAATACCGTATGGCTATATTTATTATGGAGAGACGAAGCATCGCACAAAAGTAGAATTTACAGATGAAATACGAGAAAAAGTCAGAAAAATATTTGCGGAAATGCATAAGTATTACGAGCAATGTTATACTCCAAAAGTCAAAATAAGTAAAAAATGTAATGCATGCTCATTAAAAGATATTTGTCTGCCTGTTTTAAATAAGAAAAAGTCGGTTTCAGGATATATTGATAAAATTATTTCAGAAGAGGAAAAAGGATGAAAAGACTTTTAAATACGTTGTATGTGACATCTGGAAATAAATATTTGTCCTTAGATGGAGAAAATGTTGTTGTATTGGAAGAACAAAAAGAAATCGGAAGAATTCCATTACATAATTTACAAGCGATAATTACATTTGGCTATACAGGAGCGAGTCCGGCACTTATGGGAGTATGTGCACAGCGGAATATTGATTTGTCTTTTATGTCTGGAAATGGAAGATTTCTAGCCCGAGTTACAGGTGAAGTAAAAGGAAATGTTACATTAAGAAAACAACAATATAGAATTAGTGATAATCGGGATGAAAGTGTACATATAGCAAGAAATTTTATTTTGGGTAAAGTATATAATTCAAGGTGGATTTTGGAGAGGTCTGCAAGAGATTATGCGCTGCGTTTAGATGTGGAAACAATAAAGAAAAAGTCAGCGTTTTTAGCTCAGAGTATGGGAAAAATAAGAGAATGTGAAAATGCAGAGGAATTACTTGGACTAGAAGGAGAAGCAGCTGCGGTATATTTTTCGGTATTTGACGATTTGATTTTGCAGCAAAAAGACGATTTCTATTTCAATGGGAGAAATAAAAGACCGCCATTGGATAATGTAAATGCGATGCTGTCATTCGGATATTCTCTATTGGCTGGAATGTGCGGAGGTGCATTGGAAGCAGTAGGATTGGACCCATATGTAGGATTTTTCCATACAGACCGTCCCGGTCGAATGTCATTAGCATTAGATCTTATGGAAGAATTTAGAGGTATTATGGTGGATAGATTTGTATTGACACTGATTAATAAAAAAATTATGAAAGAAAAATATTTCATAAGAAAAGAAAATGATGCAGTTATTATGACAGATGAAGGGAGAAAAGTTTTCTTATCAGCGTGGCAATCTAAAAAACAGGAAACTATAAAACATCCTTTTATAGATGAAAAAATAGAGTGGGGAATGGCTCCTTATGTTCAAAGTATGCTATTAGCCAGATATTTGAGAGGAGATTTAGATGAGTACCCACCATTTTTCTGGAAGTAGGTGAGCAGATGTTAGTTTTGATTACATATGATGTAAATACTCAAACTGCAGCAGGAAGGAAACGGTTGAGAAAGGTTGCAAAAGAATGCACTAATTACGGACAGAGAGTACAGAATTCTGTATTTGAATGTCAAATGGACGCAACCAAATGCAGACAAGTAAAAAATATATTGGAGAACATTATAGACAAAGAGGTAGATAGTCTGAGATTTTATTATCTGGGTGAAAAATATAAAAATAAAGTAGAACATATTGGTGCTAAGCCTGGTTTTGATGTTAAGGATACGTTGATATTCTAGTGCGAATGATAAGTGCACATAAATTTCCTGGGACATTCGCACCAGAAAAAGGGGAAAATTAGGCTTGGAAATATATATGAAAATGAAAAAAGATGTCAACAATAGATATAAAATGTTTATTGTTGATATAATATGTGATTTTAAATGGATTATTTTTGTTTAAAATTGCTGTCATCCTCCTCGTGAGGATGTGAGTTGAAATAAACTGGTGCAAGGCGATATTGAAGAAAATGTCGTCATCCTCCTCGTGAGGATGTGAGTTGAAATAATCATTTTCCCGACTGTTATCAGTAAAGGTCCGAGTCATCCTCCTCGTGAGGATGTGAGTTGAAATATACAGCTTCACGATCTTCTGCAAGTACGCAATGTCATCCTCCTCGTGAGGATGTGAGTTGAAATAAAACAGAGTGATCACACAGGACGAGGAACACAAGTCATCCTCCTCGTGAGGATGTGAGTTGAAATCCCATGTTGTCGAAGATGCTCCGACCTTTCTTCGTCATCCTCCTCGTGAGGATGTGAGTTGAAATGTTCCATTTCTTCCATCGACTTTCCTCCTATACCGTCATCCTCCTCGTGAGGATGTGAGTTGAAATACATAGACGACAAGGCAGTAAATCCAATGAGAAGTCATCCTCCTCGTGAGGATGTGAGTTGAAATTTTGACATAGGGCATAAAAAATATCAAGCACCAGGTCATCCTCCTCGTGAGGATGTGAGTTGAAATGCATCTGACCCGGACAAGGGCGAGATTCTGTACTGTCATCCTCCTCGTGAGGATGTGAGTTGAAATATCGGAACAGAGATTCCACTAGGAATGATGCCGGTCATCCTCCTCGTGAGGATGTGAGTTGAAATGTGTATGCGGCTTTCATGCTATCCAGTCCGCCGGTCATCCTCCTTGTGAGGAGGTGAGTTGAAATTCTGGAACAGCTGAATCATATATCCGCAGCTGCACTGTCATCCTCCTTGTGAGGATGTGAGTTGAAATATTTCCCTCCTTCTTCTTGCCATGACCATATGCTGTCATCCTCCTTGTGAGGATGTGAGTTGAAATATTCCGTGTGTGGTATTTGGCAAGTCAGCAGAGTGTCATCCTCCTCGTGGGGATGTGAGTTGAAATAACTGGCACGGCAACAATTTCATTCAAACCTATGTCATCCTCCTTGTGAGGATGTGAGGGGCAATAACAATAAGTCATAGTGATTCAATGTCAGGAGAAATTCTGGCATTTTTTTATCTGAATCGAGAAGACTCCAACTTCTATAAGTGGTGAGTAATAAGAAATATACCTCAAGGGGAGAGTATAATCTCTGACAGAGATAAAATGTTCCGCAAAGATGTGCAATGATTCTGAGGAGAATATGTCAGCTTAAGCTGACCAGAATCATGTACCAAGTCTCACGTGCGTTCGATTTAAATCAAAACGAAAATAGAATATATAAAATTTTTACATATCTATTGACACACAAAACCCTTTGAGCTATATTATATATAAAATTTATATATATAAATATTTTACATATATGTAGGAGGTGATTCGATGTATTTTCCAGTATCAGCATTACTGATTGAATACATAATCCTGACAGTGGTAGAAAGCAAGGATTCTTATGGATATGAGATTAGTCAGACAGTAAAGAAAGCAGCTGACATTAAAGAATCCACACTGTATCCAATATTAAAGAAACTTCAGAAGGCAGGATATCTGACAACTTATTCGCAGGAGTATCAGGGAAGAAAGAGAAAATACTACTCGATTACAGAGGAAGGAAAGGCCCAGATTACATATCTGAGTAATGAATGGAAAGTCTATAAAGATACAGTAGATGGAATTATCGAAGGGAGGATAAGAGGTTGAGCAAGGAAGAATATTTGAATCAATTACATAAATATCTTCGGAAACTTCCGAGACAGGATTATGAAGATGCGATGGAATATTTTACAGAGTATTTTCAGGAAACAGATGAGGAAGGCGCAGTAGAATTGATGAAGGAGCTGGGTACGCCGAAGGAGGCTGCCCGAGAACTGATGGCAAATCTTTTGGATAAAAAGATTGAAGAACATCAAAATTATGAGACAGACGGACAGACTAGAGCAGAAAAGAAAGGTTCCGGAAAGCATGTGATATGGATCGCATTGCTAGTGTTATTTGCAGCACCGGTGGGAGCTCCGCTTCTGGTAGCACTTGCTGCAGTTGTATTATCATTAGTTGTGTGCATGCTTGCCATATTATTATGTGTAGTTTTGTTTGCAGCGTGTCTGATAATTATTGGAGGTAAGATTATTGTCCGTGGTATACTGGCAGTTCCAATTTCTATGAGCGGTTTTGCAATGCTTACAGGAAGTGGACTGCTGGCTATGGGAGCAGGTATTCTTGGGGTCTTATTATGTATATATCTGTGTAAATGGAGCAGTATGCTGATTGCAAAACTGGTGTGCAAAATTACAAACAGAAAGAGAGGTTAGAGCGATGAAAAGTTGGGTAAAAGCATGGCTTGGGGCAGGAGTCGGATGTCTTGTATGTGGTGTGGTTTTGACCGGAATCGGAGTTGCAAGCGGTGGAAACAAATATGTAAAAGCAGCTGATCTGAACAAGATGGATGGAGCTGCAAAAAAAGAAGACAACGAGGCTCTTCTTTCAAAGACAAAGATTGATAACTTTGATTCAGTAGACATTTCTATGACGGATATGAATCTGCAGGTGGTCTGTTCAGATGATCAGTCTTGTTATATTTCTTATCAGGCATCTAATCAGAAGAAAGAACCAATCAGTTATCAGGTAGAGGATAATAAATTGACGATTCAGGAAAATAGAAATGCTGGTAAGTCATATTATCATGTTGATATTGGATTTTTGTCGGAATTTTTCAATAGAGAGGCACTTACTACAGATGAAAATGTGGTAACACTTTACGTACCGGAAGGTCAGAAGTGGAAGACGGCTGCTATTAAGATGGATATGGGAAATATACTGCTGAATGATTGTGAAATCGAAAACGGAACCATTCAGACAGATTCAGGAGATATGTTCTTTAAGAATTGTGATTTTGAAAATCTGAAAGTGGATACAGATATGGGTGATCTTTATTTCATAGGAAAAGAAGATGTGATGCGTACATGGAACATTCAAGTGGATACGGATATGGGAAATGTCAAAGTGGATGATGTACTTAACGGAAAGATGATGGAAGATGAGGATGACTACAATCTTTCTTATACACAGAAAGGAAAAGGCGGCAAGCTGGTAATTCAGACAGATAGTGGTGATGTCAGCCTGAAGTGCAGATAACAGATACATTTTTATAGATAGAAAATATGGATTTATCACAGACTAAGAAATAATAAGACCGCGTACAAACTTCCTGTTGCAGAAACATCATTTATTATTATCTTAATAAAAAAATTTGTTTGCTTAATGGAGAGAGTGAGTTAAAATAATATTATTATAAAAATGAGAATGTAAAAAACAAATTATAAAAAAGGAGATTCTTAACATGGTAAAAATTATTTCTGACAGCACATGCGACCTCTCTCCAGAGTTGATTGCAAAATATGATATTGACATTTTGCCACTTCATATTCTTCTCGGGGAAGATGAATATGAAGATGGAAAGAATATTACACCGGAACAGATTTATAGCTGGTCTGATGAAAATAAAACAACACCAAAAACGTCAGCTCCGTCATTGACAGATGCAATTGAGCTTTTTAAACAATATATAGATGAAGGTCGCGAAATTGTATGTTTTTCTATTTCAAGCAGTATGTCTACATCAGGGAATGTTATGCGTATTGCTGCAGAGGAGCTGGAGGCGGAAGATCGTATTACAGTAATTGATTCAGCAAATCTTTCTACAGGGATTGGGCTTCTTGTAATAGAGGCAGCTATTATGGCACAGAATAATCATACAGTAGAAGAAATTGTTTCAGCAATAGAAGCGTTAAAACCGAATGTCAGAGCAAGCTTTGTTGTAGATACGCTCACTTATTTATATCGTGGCGGTCGCTGCAATGCGGTTTCAGCTATGGCAGGGGGCGTTTTAAAACTGCATCCTAAAATCGTAGTAGAGAATGGTGCAATGAATGCTTCAAAAAAATATCGTGGAAAAATCAATTCTGCAATTATGACGTATGTCAAGGATATGGAGGATGATTTGAAAGCGGCAAGACCGAACAGAGTTTTTATTACGCATTCTGGTTGTGATCGCACGATAGTAGAGGAAGTACATTCTTATTTGGAAAATTTGGGTGTTTTCTCTGAAATATTAGAAACAAGGGCTGGCGGCGTCATTTCCAGCCATTGTGGTCCGGGAACATTAGGCGTTTTATTTATCCAAAGTATGTAATAAAAAGCTAAGAAGGGAATGACATAGAATGAAGCTTGCAAATATTACCTTGGCACCCACGATTCGAAAATATAATAAGGAAAATTTAGTACATGATGTAATTACAGGTCTGATTATTATGGCGGTGTCAATCCCGATTTCTATGGGATATGCACAAATAGCAGGTCTTCCGGCAGTATATGGATTATATGGTTCAGTATTTCCAATCCTTTTATTTGCATTATTTTCGACATCACCACAATTTGTATTTGGTGTGGATGCAGCACCGGCAGCTTTAGTTGGTTCAGCTATATTAGGAATGAACATAGAAGGCGGTTCAAAAGAAGCTCTCGCAGTTGTTCCGGTGCTGACATTTTTTGTGGCTGTGTGGCTTTTTGCATTTTATTTAATGCATGCAGGAAAGCTTGTCAATTATATATCAGAGCCGGTGATGGGTGGATTTATTACCGGTATTTGTACAACGATTATTTTGATGCAGGTGCCAAAGCTTATGGGCGGAAGTGCAGGAACCGGCGAATTCTTGGAGCTGGCGGAACATATTATTAAAGTTGCCAGACAAATCAATATGCCATCGCTTATACTTGGGAGTGTCTCTCTTGTGATTTTACTTGTAGCGAAAAAGCTTGTACCGAAGTTCCCGATGGCGGTAGTGTTAATGGTATTAGGTGCAGTTCTTACAAACATGCTTCCAATGACAGCGTGGGGAATTAAAACCTTGGATGCGGTTGAACCGGGACTGCCAAAGTGGAATATTCCGGACTTTACAGTTGTTCCGATTCGTGAGGTAATTACGATTAGTTTATCGGTTGCGGTTGTCATTATGGCAGAAACATTGCTTGCAGAAAATAATTTCGCACAGAAAAACCGATATCGGATTAATGACAATCAAGAGATTTTAGCATTCGCAGCGGGCAATATGGCGGCAGCCTTTACCGGATGTTGTCCAATCAATGGTTCTGTTTCAAGAACTGCGATGGGGGAGCAATACCAGGGAAAAACGCAGGTGATGAGTATTGTTGCAGGTTTGTCTATGTTGATTTTGCTGCTTTGTGGAACTGGATTTATAGGGTATCTTCCGATTCCGGTGCTTACAGCCATCGTGATTTCAGCACTGCTAGGTGCGACAGAATTTCATCTTGCGGCGAAGCTGTGGAAAGTCAGCCGGACAGAATTTTTTATTTTCGCAGGTGCATTTGTAGGAGTACTTTTTCTTGGGACGATCAATGGTGTATTGATTGGAATTATTTTGTCATTTTCAGAAATGATAATCCGATCATCTAAGCCTGCGAGAGGATTTCTCGGGATTCAGCCGGGGCACAGACATTTCCGGGATTTAAATGAAAGTAGTCAGATTCATGCAATAAAAGATGTTTTAATCTATCGTTTCAGTAGCAATCTTTTTTTCGCAAACGTGCAGGTATTACAGCAGGATATAGAGGATGCACTGGAACAAAAGAAAGATACGAAGGCAGTAATTTTAGATGCAAGCGGTATCGGAAGTATGGATATCACAGCAGCGGAAAGGCTTGGAAATCTTTACGCATCTCTGAAAGCACAGGGGGTTCGTTTTTATATAACGGAGCACATTGCGGGATTGAATGAGCAGATGAGAAAACTGGGGTTAGGATATCTTATCAGAGAAGGTTGTGTGCGAAGAACAACACATATCGCATTAAAAGATATGGGAATTAACAGGCCATATCCTTTAGAGGATGGGGTGGATAATGAAGAGCGCAGCGCTTCAAGAAAGCGTGTAGACAATCGTGTACAGGAATTTGTTTGGGCATTTGGCTCGAATTCAGAAGATGAGATTGAAAAGCAGATTGCACGACAGATCGAGCAGTTGAAAAAAAGTGGAGATATGGAGAAACTGCTGCATGGAAGCTGGTCACACATGGATGCATTTGATGAAGATGAGTGGCTGGAGCATCTTGAGGAACATTTGAAAGAAATTGTAAATATTTCCGGAAAAGATGAAAGAACACTTGCAGCGCGTTTGGAAGAGCACAGACAAGAAGTACATGACCGTATTGCACAGGAACACCCAGAACTTGCCCAACGGTTTAAGGAACGCAGACATCGTCTGGATGAACATTTGAAAGAACGCCGTCCGGATGTTTATGAGCTTGTCATTAGTTTAAGAGATAACAAGAAGAAAGAAGAATAAGATAAAAAAGAAATGGTTGGAATTTTGAAGTTCCGACCATTTCTTTTTATAAATTTTATGAATTGATACAAGGACGAAGCATAATTTTAGCTGTAAATATTCCATTATCATACGTGAAATCACATCCACCGCCAGTCTTTTCAACAATGTGGCGGACAGATTGAATTCCGATACCATTTTCATTTCTTTTAGAAGAAAGAAAAATGCCATGCTTTTGCTGGATTTTACCATCAAACGCATTTTCAATTTGAATTAAAATAAGATTAGAAGCATGTCGATAGATTTTGATATCGATCCGTTGTCTGAATTTTGCGGTCTTCAAGCTGGCTTCCAATGCATTTTCTAACAGGTTAGAAAGAACAAGACAAAAGTCTGTTTCATCGACTGAAATTTGTGCCGGAAGATCAATCTGCACGTGGAAAGGAATTGTGTTACGTTCAGCCAGTGCACAATAATAGCTGATCACACTGTCGATGACCTGATTTTTACAAAAATGCATATGCATAGTCGGGATTTTCTGGATTACATTATATAGATACTCTTTTATTTTTTCTAAATCTCCGGCTTCAGCCATTGAGGATAGCTGAAGAAAATGATGGCGCATATCATGTCGTGCCTGACGTGTTTCTTCGATTGCATTGCAGAGGTTAGTATATCTTTCCTGTTGGATTGAAAGAAGATAGTTTTCTTGTTGAAGCCGTGCATTTTGGTTTAGACTGTTTGCCATTAATAAAAACAGAGCATAAAATAATGCAAGAATGATTAACAGAACAAGGCTGACAACAATATATATCTGTAAAATCCGTCCGGTATATAAGGTGCCATCGTATTTTGGGACCATGAACAGATTCAGTCCGATAAATATAAGCGGTAAGATCCAGAATACATACCAGGTCTGAGCAAAATTATCATCATCGATCATGATTCGGACAGTATGAGTGGCAGGATACCAGACGGCTAAAAGGAATAAAATACAGATAATGTTATAGATGATTCCTGTGCCAATCTGAAACCAGAGTATATTTTTTGAGGCAGGTAAATGCAAATCTATAATTGCATTTATTGCGCGGGAAAAACTATTCACGCAAGAAAAAACAGCACAAATCGCAAGAAAAATGCTAAAAGATTTCCAAATAGAAATCGCAAGAGTTTTATGATAGATCACCAAGAGAAGCAATAACAGGAAAAAGAGAATGGGAGCTGTTTTAATCTGTAAAGCCGAGCATAATATACCTCCCAAAATGCAGAGTGCAATTAGAAGAGGAAAAAGCCAGGCAATTAGCTTTGGAAGAGATATTTTTAGTGTTGATTTTACAGGAAGATAGGCAAGAATCATCCCAGGGATAATTACAGTAAGTTCAAGTGTCGGGCGAAGAATATTGTTCATTATGTATGCCCCCTTTCAAAAAAAGCTTTGTCTCATGCGTTTATTTTAACATAAAACATATAGACAAACTACGGGGCGGATTTACAATTCGTGCTATTTTTTGACTATTCGTGACAGAGCGATTGAAAACGAGAAGTGTTTTTTTATAATAAAAGCAGTAGATGACAAAGGCTGGAAAAAGGAGGAAAGTATAAATGAAAGGAAGAAAAATACTATTAGCGTTTATTATATCTGCAGTTACGTTCACATCGGGATGTGCAAATGGTACATCAAAGACAGAGGAGGCAAAATCAGAGCAGAAGACAACAGAAGAAAATGCAGTTGTTCCAATTAAACCGCTTACGGCAAAAGCAATTGATGATAATCCATATATGGCAAAGAGCGATGCCAATATTCATCATGACTGTTATAATTCAGATACGACAGATGAAGTATTACCGGTTGACATTTATCCGGAGATAAATGTTTCTTATGAAACGGTAAATAAAAATGCATCTCCGGCGGTGTTTTTTGATACATATGGACACGCTGTTGTTCCATTGCAGGGGGGACTGGCTATCCGTGATATTAATGCGGATGAAGCACAGACAGAAGGTTATTTTTCACCGGCGAAGCATGATGGTGGGGGCTATGTGATACAAAGCTCATATTCATTTGTAGATGAGAGTAATCGTCTGGTATGTCCGACAAGCAACAACCATGTGCTTATGTTGAAAGCAACAGATGATGCGGGAAATGTCCTTCCGGAATTTGAAAAAGTGCTGGATATTGATATTAAAGCAGCGGCAGAAGAAATTACAGGGAAAACATTGGATCAGAACTTATTATCTGTAGTTTTTGATTATGAAGGAAATTTATGGTTTGCTACAGGCGGTTTCCGTATTTATCCGGAACGTAAACAGCAAGGCGCAATGGGATACATTTCAAGGGCAGCAATTGATGCCATCTTAAAGGGAGAACATGTCGATCTGAAAGAATCTACATTTGTATATGAATTGGAGCCTGGCGAAGGTGCAGAGAATGGAATTGCATCGTCAAAGGAAGGTGCAGTTATATTAACGAATCAAAATTGTTATTTATTAAATGCAAAAGATGGTGTACAGGTGCAGTGGTGTACCCCATATGAAAGTGTGGGAGCGAAAGACAGCAAAGAAGGAGATGAAACTACAGGCGGAGGTCTTGCCTGGGGAGGTGGATGTTCCCCATCTCTGACAAGCAAATTAGTTATGTTTACAGATAATCAGGATCCGGTAAATCTGTTGGCATTAGATATGAAGACCGGGGAAATAGTGGCGAGCATGCCGGTAATCGATGAGCTTCCGGAAAATATGCAGGTGTCGGTAGAAAATTCAGCAATGGTATATGATAACGGAGAAGGTACAGTCAGCACAATCGTATGTAACTGGTTTGGAGCCGGAAGTGCAAAACTTGCGGACGCAGACAACGATTCTTCTATACAGACCTATGAAAATATTTACGATGTAAACTGGTTGAAGCAGGGAAATAAGATGGTCATGCCGGGAGTAGAGCGTGTTGATACCATCAAGACAAAAGACGGATATGAAATGAAGAGTATCTGGTGCAGAGACGATATACGTGATACATCTATGATGAAGCTTTCTACAGCGACAGGTTATATCTATGGTTATGTTCAGGACATGGAAAGTGGTATGTGGCAATTCATCATGTTAGATTTTGAAACAGGAGAAACAGCATTTACAATGGATGTGTCAGATAAACCGGGATACAACAACATGGCAATCGGCATGTATGCAGGAAATAGCGGAAATACATTATATTGCCCGACTGGATATCTGGAGCTCTTAAGATTGCAGGACAGATTTGTTTATCTGCCGGAGATGCCTTATCGAAAAGTAGATTTAGACAAGGCAAAGAGAAATGTACTAACACAAGAAGAATTTACAGAAGCCGGCGGGAAAGGAAATGTTGCAGGCTGGCTGAATACGATTACAGTAGAAAATGTACATCCAAATACTACTGTGGCAATACGAATGAAAGGAATTGCAGGAGAAGCAGATACATTTACATTATATACATATGATAAAGAGAATAAATTAAAAAAAGTTCCTGCAGAGTTATGGCATATTCAGGAAGAAGATGGAACATTGCCGGATAAACTTACAGAGGATACATTATATGAAGTGCATGTTATGGTAGAAGATGGAGGAGAATTTGATCTTAGTGATACAGAAAAAGAAATTAAGATAGCAGTTATTCTCGGAAATAAATGATTTGTTTTTAAGAAAATCACCTGGATGGAGAAGAAATTATTTTTGACCATTCAGGTGCTTTTTGTTGTCAGAAAATTAACAAGAATGGAAAGGTATAAAATTTGAATATTCAGAAAATTCATGATATAATTTAACAAATTTATCGAAATAAATAGAACGGAAAAATTATACTGAAAAAGGAGAGAGCATGACGCAAAAGAGGAATAACAGATTATTAAATACAAAGTTAAATAAATACATAATTCCCGGAATAATGATGTCACTGGCGCTTCAATTGGGAAATATAGTCGATACCATTTTTGTCAGTAATTTAATAGGTGTGGATGCGATGGCAGCGGTTACGATGAGCCTGCCGGTTGAAACAGTTATCCAGCTTGTTGGTTATTGTCTTGGAGTCGGAGGCTCCATTGCAGCAGGTATCATGCTGGGAAGACGTGATAAGGAAACCGCTTCAAAACTATTTTCAGCAACCCTTACAGTGACTCTTATTGTGGGGATTATTTTTTCTGTCGCCGCATTTTTTACAGCTGACCCAATCGCAAAAGCACTGGTATCAGATGGCGGTGTTTTAATGCATTACACAAGAGATTATATTTTGGTAAGCATGCTGGGTGCACCGGTAATCGGGGTAGGATTGTTGATGGTGAATTATCTTGGAGCGGAAAATCATCCGGAGCTTGCATCGGCATATCTGATTGCTGCAAATGTAATCAACCTTGTGCTCGATTATATTTTCCTTAAATACACTCCGATGGGAATTAAAGGGGCAGCATTATCTACGGTACTCGGCTTCCTTTTAGCAATAGTGATTTTCATTCTTTACATTCGTTCAGATAAACGAAACTTAAGCTTTGTAATTCTCAAAACCAAAGATTTTGTAATACTAAAAGAAGCAATCGTAACGGGAATGCCGATGCTTGTTTTCATGGCAACCAATTTCGTGAAAGCACTCGGGCTGAACTTGATTATCATGCGCCTGATCGGAGAAGTTGGAATGGCAGTATTCACAGTTTGTGATAATGTTCTTATGATCGTGGAAATGTTAACGGGAGGAATCATTGGTGTGATCCCAAATGTTGCCGGAATCCTTTACGGAGAAAAAGACTTTGTCGGAATCCATGTTCTTTGCAAAAAGATGCTGAAATACAGTTATATTGTTCTGGCTTTGGTATTTGTCTGCATTATGGTATTTACTAAGCAGATTACGATTTTATTTGGAAGTGGCGGCGGAGAGTTAGGAACACAGATGGTGAGTGCACTTCGCCTGTTCGCATTTTGTGCGGCACCGTATTTGTGGAATAAATTTATGGTAAGTTATTACGAATCAATCGAAGAGACATCCATCGCAAGTTTTGTTACACTTCTTGAAAATGCAGTTGTATTACTTCCGGTAACATTTGTCGGAATCTTTGTATGGAAACAGATTGACGGAATCGGAATCAATGGTATTGCAATCTCATTTGTTATTACGGAGTTCTTAACTGTGATCGCAGCAAATATATACAGAAAAATCAAATATAAAGAATCTACATTTTATATTATTCCAGAGCAGAATCCGGGAATCAACCTGGACTTTTCGATTAAAAGCAGATTGGAAGAATCGCAGGATGTTCATAGAAAAATCAAGGAATTCTGTATAGAAAATAATGTATCGGGAAGCAGGGCAAATCTTGCTGCTGTGTGTGCAGAAGAAATGACGGTAAATATTATTAAATTCGGAGGGAAATCTTCGAACTGGATTGATATTAATCTCTGTCTGGAAGAGGATATTTTAAACTTGAGAATCAGAGATAACGGAGTGAATTTTAATCCTTTGGAATATAAAAATGGCAGCGAAGAATTTGATATCCATGGAATAGAACTTGTAAAGAAGATTTCAAAATCGATGAATTATATTCGTGCAATCGATATGAATAATACAATAATATCTTTTTAGGAGGTATGAAAGATGACTGCAATCAATGAAAGTAATGTTGAATTTAAGTTTCGCCCAGTGACAAAATTATTTGAAGAGCAGGTGGTTCTTCATCCGGACAAGCTTGCGGTTGTGACAAGTAAGGAAAGCTTTTCATATTCGAAATTAAATGAAAGAGCGAATAGAATTGCAAATGCACTCATTGAAAAGGGTGTGCAGGCAGAGACGATCGTAGGAGTTATTCTTGAGAGATGCTGTGATTTCTATGCGGTACGACAGGGAATTTTAAAAGCAGGAGGAGCATTTACGGTTGCTGCACCGAATTATCCGGATGACAGAATCCAGTACATTTTTGAGGATGCCGGAATTCCTTTTGTAATTACGACAAAGGAGATTGAAAAGGAAAGACAGGATTTATTTGCAAAGCTTGACTGCAAGGTGCTGCTTCTTGAAGAGCTTCTTGAAAATGAAAATGCAGAAAATCCGGATGTTGAAATAAAAGAGAATGATCTTTGCTACTGTATCTATACTTCCGGTTCAACAGGAAAGCCAAAAGGAGTTATGATTGAACACATGAATCTGGCGAACTTTGTGAACCCGGATCCGAAAAATGCGGAAACCTTTGGATATGTAGACAAAGGCGCGGTTTCTCTTTCTATGGCAGCAATGACATTTGATGTATCAATTCTCGAAGAATTTGTTCCACTTACAAATGGCCTTACAGCGGTTATAGCAAGTGAAGATGAAATTAATAATCCAATTATTCTCGGAGATTTAATTGTAAAAAATAAAGTCGATATTATGACGACAACTCCTACATATTTGTCAAACATTATTGATCTGCCACAACTTACAGAAGCAATGTCCCAGATTAAGGTTTTTGATATCGGAGCAGAAGCATTTCCACCGGCACTTTATGAAAAGATTCGTCTGGTAAATCAGGATGCTTATATTATGAACGGGTATGGTCCGACAGAGACAACGATAAGCTGTACTATGAAGGTAATAACAGACAGTCAAAAAATTACAATCGGTGCTCCAAATGGAAATGTGAAGGTATTTATTGTCGATAAAGAGAATCATATCCTGCTGGACGGAGAAACCGGTGAGCTTGTTATAGCAGGTCTTGGAGTCGGCAGAGGATATGTAAATCTTCCGGAGAAAACGGCGGCTGCATTTATTGAATTGAATGGAGAACGTGCATATAAAACAGGAGATCTTGCGAAAATCAATTCCGATAATGAAATAGAGTTTTTCGGAAGAATGGACAATCAGATCAAGCTGCGAGGACTTAGAATCGAGCTTGGTGAGATAGAAGAAGTGATAAATAGCTTTGAGGGCATTCTTACCAGTATTACAATCCCGGTAGATAATCAATACTTATGCTGTTATTTTATTGCAGACCATGACGTTGATACAGAAAAGCTTATGGAATACGCTTCCAAATCACTCGCACATTATATGGTGCCGGAGGTATTTATACAGCTTGAAAAAATACCAATGACACAGAATGGAAAAGTCGATAAGAAAGCATTGCCAAAGCCGGTTTCAGCACCGACAAATTTGAAGGCAGCAGAAACTCCGATACAGAAAAAGATTTTTGAAATTGTTTCTGAAATTGTAGGAAATGATTTCTTTGGAATTGATACCAGTCTTTACAAAGCAGGGCTTTCTTCCATCAGTGCAATGAAACTGTGTATTTTACTTTCGGATGAGTTCAAAGTTACTGTGAAAACAGGCGATATCCATGACAATAATACGATTGAAAAACTTGAAAAATACATCATGCTTGCACCGAAGCTTGGAACCTATGAAAAACGTGAGGTTTATCCGCTTACAGGATCTCAAAAAGGTATTTTTGCTGAGTGTAGCAAAAACCCAGACAGCACAGTTTATAATATACCATTCCTTTTTGAGCTGGAAAATGCGATTGATGAGCAGAAGTTGGCTGATGCACTTACAAAGATGGTAAATGCACATTCCTATCTGCTTACAAAAGTGTATCTCAACAGTGACGGAGAGATGGTGCAAAGACCGGGAGAAGATACGTTTATACCAAAGATTATCAAGACTACAAACAGTGAGTTTGAAGCATTAAAAGAAAATCTGGTACGTCCGTTTAAGCTTGAAAAAGGGCGTTTATTCCGTGCGGAAATTTATCTTACGGAAGATAAAAAATATTTGTTTACAGATTTTCATCATATCATTGCAGATGGTAATTCTTACGATATTATTTTTGAAGATATCAATAAGGCGTATTGTGGTGAAAAACTTGAGAGCGAAACTTACACAGGATTTGATGCAGCTCTTGATGAAGAACAGCAGATGAAAGAAGGCAAATATAAAAAGGCCGAGAAATATTACGACAGCATTTTCGAAGGTGTTGAAACAGAGTCGCTTCCGCTTCCGGACGTTTCGGGAAAAACTCCTGAAAAGGGAATTACGTCAAGGGAAGTAAACATTCCGGAAGAGAAAATTCGTGCTTACTGTGAAAAAGTAGGGGTTACGCCAAACACATTATTTACAGGATTATTTGGTATTCTTGCAACAAAATATTCAAATTCCGAGGACAGCCTTTTTGCAACGATTTACAACGGACGAAATGACTCCCGACTTGAAAACACAGTCTGCATGCTTGTAAAAACACTTCCTGTATACTGTGCTTTTGAGGAGAAAACGACAATACAGACATATATGGCAGAGCTTTCAGAACAGCTTATGTCATCGATGGCAAATGATATCTTCCCATTCTATGATATCTGTGCAAAATATGGTATCAATTCAGATTTCGTTTTTGCATATCAGGCAGAGTTAAGTGATGATTATCCAATCGGAAATACGATTGCGAGAGGACAGGATCTGTCGCTTGATATGGCGAAGATGCCACTGCTTATTCAGGTAAGAGAGTATGATCACGAATATGTACTTACTGCAGAATATAGAAGTGACATGTACAGCAAAGCGTTTGTTGATGGAATGCTTGAAGCCTATGAAGCAGCAATGAATTCGATGCTTAAGTCAAAATATATTTCAGAGATTTCTGTGATTTCACAAAATGCAGCAAATCAAATTGCAACATTTAACAGTACAGAAAATGATTACGGCAGAAGCAAAACTATTTTTGACATGTTTTCTGAAATGGCCCGGGAGATACCGGAGCGTACAGCGGTAGTATTTAAAGATAAAAGATATACATACAAGGAACTGGATGAGATTAGTGACAGGCTTGGAAAATATATTGCATCACTTGGAATCGGCAGTGAGGATGTAGTGTCAATTCTGATTCCACGTTGTGAATATATGGCAATTGCACCGCTTGGAGTGATAAAAGCAGGTGCCGCATATCAGCCACTTGATCCGACTTATCCAAAAGACAGATTAATGTATATGCTTGAAGATGCACAAGCGAAGCTTCTGATCGTCGACAGAGAATTACTTCCGTTGGTTGATGGTTATGAAGGAACAGTATTGTATATGGATGAAATTATGCAGATAGAAGATCGTGATATAAAGCTGAAAAAACCAGAGCTGCATGATCTGTTCATCTTACTCTATACATCCGGTTCAACTGGTGTTCCGAAGGGATGTATGCTTGAGTACGGTAATATTACTGCATTTAGTCATTGGTACAAAAAATATTATGAACTTAATTTTGATTCAAAGGTTGCAGCTTATGCATCATTTGGATTTGATGCATGTATGATGGATATTTATGGAACAATTGCAAATGGAGCCGAGCTTCATATTATTCCGGAAGAAATCCGCCTTGATTTTATTGCATTAAATGATTACTTTGAGACAAATGGTATTACACATTCCTTTATGACAACGCAGGTCGGAAGACAGTTTGCAATGGAGATGGATTGCAAGAGCCTGAAATATTTATCTGTAGGAGGCGAGAAGCTTGTTCCTTGCGAACCGCCAAAGAATTTCAAGTTTTTTAACGGTTATGGACCTACAGAAAACACGATTTTCACAACTATATTTGAAGTAGATAAATATTACAATAATGTACCGATAGGTAAAGCACTTGATAATAATAAGCTTTACATAACAGATAAATTTGGACATCTGCTGCCATATGGTGCATGTGGCGAGCTGATGATAGCCGGCTGGCAGGTTTCAAGAGGATACCTCAACAAACCTGAGAAAACGGCAGAAGTATATACAAAAAATATTTATGATGATGCCGAAGGATACGAGGTATTATATCATTCCGGAGACGTTGCAAGATATCTGACAGATGGAAATATCCAGATTATCGGAAGAAAAGATTCACAGGTTAAGATTCGTGGATTCAGAATTGAACTTTCAGAGGTTGAGGAAGTAATCCGAAGATACGAAGGTATAAAAGATGCGACAGTAGTTGCATTTGATGACCCATTCAGTGGAAAATATATTGCAGCTTATGTTGTATCAGACAGTAAGGTAGATATCAATGCATTAAATGATTTTATCAAAGAAACAAAACCGCCGTATATGGTTCCTGCTGTTACAATGCAGATTGATAAGATTCCGTTGAACCAGAATCAGAAAGTAAATAAAAAGGAACTTCCAAAACCGGAAAAGAAAGTAGAAGAAATCATCAAGCCACAAAATGACACCCAGCAGAAAATCTTTGATTGTGTGGCAGAAGTGTTAGGATACACAGAATTTGGAATTACAACAGATATTTTTAGTGTCGGACTTACATCTATCAGTGCGATTAAATTAAATATGCTGATTTCAAAGGAGTTTGATATTGTTATCAAAACATCGGATATCAAAGATAATCCGACAATTGAGAAGCTGGAAGGATTTGTGCAAAAAGCAGGAAAGACATCAAAGAGAGAAATTCAAGAGATTTATCCGCTTACAAATACGCAGGAAGGAATATTTATCGAATGTACTGCCAATATGGGTACAACCATTTATAATATCCCATATCTGTTTAAACTGGATAGAAAAGTAGATCTTGATAAGCTGGCGAAAGCAATAGACAGTACGGTTGAAGCACATCCTTATCTCAAGACAAATCTCTTTATGGATGAGAATGGAGATGTTCTTCAGAAACGTGATGACGATTTAGAGTACAAAACACAGATTATTGACGGAATGGATAAAGAGACGCTTGTTCGTCCATATATGCTATTTAACGAACAGCTTTTCAGATTTGAGATTCACAGAACAGCAGCCGGAAATTATTTGTTCCTGGATTTGCATCACATTATTGCAGATGGTACCTCTCTTGAAATTATCATCAATGATATTAACAAGGCGTACAGTGGAGAAACTCTGAAAAAAGAAGAATATACATCGTATGAGCTTGCACTGGATAACCGTGATGCTTTGAATAGCGATACATATAAAAATGCAGAAGATTATTATAGATCAGTATTTGAAAAAGCCGGCGGAAGTATAGCATTTTATCCGGATAAATCGGGTGCTGTTCCTACAGCAGAAATGTATCACAGAGAAGTTTCAGAGATTTCAGTCCAGAGCGTAAAAGATTTTTGCAAGAAGAACGGAATCACAGAAAATGTATTTTTCATTGCAGCATTTGGACTTACACTTGGAAAATATAATTTCAAAGAGAATGCTGTTTTCACAACAATTTACCATGGAAGAAATGATTCGAGACTTTCTGATACAGTCGGTATGCTTGTAAAAACTCTCCCGGTTTACTGTGATTTTTCAGGACAGACGCAAGAATATCTGGCAGATGTCCGGCAACAGCTTATGGATTCTATGAACAATGACATTTATCCATTTTCACAGATTAGCCGTGAATTTAATATCAAAGCAGATGCCATGGTGATTTATCAGGGTGATAACTTTGAATTTGATACAATAGGAGGTGAATTCGCTTCTGAAGAACCGGTACATTTAAATGCTGCGAAAGCACCTGTTTCCGTAAGTATTTCTATTGAAAGAAATAAATTTGTCTTTGAAATTGAGTATCGTGGAGATATGTATCGCGAAGAGACGATGAAATATCTCGCAGATAACCTTGAGCTTGCGATTGATGGGCTGACGAAGGAAGAGAAAGCATCCAATATCAGATTGTTATTTGAAGAAGAGACGAAGATGGTGGATGTTTTGGAGCATGCAGGAAAAACATTTGTTGAACTGTTTAAAGAGACTGTTACAAAATATCCGGATAAGGCAGCGGTGAAGGATGAATTTGGAGAGCTTACATACAAAGAACTTGATAGAATGTCCGATTATGTTGCACAAAAGCTTACAGAAAATGGAATTGGAAGAGAAAAAGTTGCAGGTATTTTGTGTGGAAGAACAAAAGAATTTACAGTTGCTTATCTAGGTGTTATGAAAGCCGGTGGTGCATATGTTCCGCTGGATCCGGAGTATCCGCAGAGCAGGATCGAATATATGCTGACAGATTCAGGGGCAGAGAATTTGCTTGTAGTAAACAAGTATCGTGATCTGGTTGCATTTTATGATAAAAATATCATTAGTCTTGATGATGTGGCAGAAGAGGCAAAAGAGTTCGAGCTTTCAGTAGAACTTACTCCTCCGAGACCGGAAAATCTGGCGTATATGATTTATACCTCAGGTTCAACCGGAAAGCCAAAGGGTGTTATGATCGAGCATAGAAATTTATTAAATCTGATAGAATATCTTGTTTCATCAAGGAAAATGACACCTGATTTTACAGTTGCAGAGTTTGCAAGCTTTTGCTTTGATGCATCTGTTGTGGATTTGTTTGCTCCACTTACCGTTGGGGCGATGCTGTACATTTTACCGGAAGGTATCAGAAAAGATGCGGTTGCAGTTGCGAAGTTTGTAAGAGAAGAAAATATTACGACCATTACGATTCCGACTCAGATTGGAGAACTGGTGACAGAATTACTCGAAGAAGCTCCGGCATTGCGCTTTGCAACACTTGGCGGTGAGAAATTCAAACATTATAGAAATCATACTTATCAAATGGTCAATGGATATGGACCGACAGAAAATACGGTTTCATCAACAGAATTTTTCGTTGATAAGCAGTATGAAAATATACCGATTGGAAAATCGCAGACAAATATCCGAAGCTATATCGTAGATAAAGATTTGACCAGACTTCCGGTAGGCGCATCGGGTGAGTTGTGCCATGCAGGAAGACAGATTGCAAGAGGCTACCATAATCTTCCGGAAAAAACAGCCGCAGCGTTTGTTGAAAACCCATTCTCAATTTGCGAGGAAGATAAACGTCTTTACAGAACCGGAGATATGGTCCGCATGAAAGGAGACGGAAATATAGAATACATCGGTCGAATCGATTCACAGGTAAAAATCAGAGGATACCGAATCGAGCTTGGCGAGATTGAGGGAGCGATAGTGAAATATGATTCTGTTCAAAATGCGGCTGCCAAAGTAATTGAAAAAGGCGGCAATAAATATATTGTTGCTTACTATACGGGCGTAAGCATTTCCGATGAAGAAATGAAAAACTTCTTAGAGCCGCTTATCCCGGATTACATGATGCCGTCCTTCTTTGTTCATCTTGATAAGATGCCTGTAACACCGGGTGGCAAGATTGACAAAAAGGCACTTCCTGAACCAGAGATGAGTGTAGAAAGAAATAGCTATGTCGAACCGGTTACAGCTGTTCAGACAGAGCTTTGCGGTATTTTTGAGAAAGCACTTGGTATTGATAAAGTAGGAATCGAGGATAATTTCTTTGATCTGGGAGGTTCTTCTCTTACTGCATCAAAGGTAGCAATCATGTGTCTGTCAAAGAATATCGGTATTGTATATGCAGATATTTTCAAATATCCTACAGTGCGTGAGCTTTCTGCAATGCTTGGAAATGATGAAGCAGTGGAAGATACTACAGGAGGCAATGAATTTTCAAATTACAGCTATAATAAAATACAAAGTGTGATAAGTGGAAATATCGAAGAAAATGTTGACCTTGTGACAAAAGAAAAAATCGGAGATATCATGATCACAGGAGCGACCGGATTCCTTGGAATACATATTTTGAAGGCATATCTGGATCATTATGACGGAAAGGTTTATTGTCTTGTACGCAAAGGCTCATATGAATCACCGGAAAAACGAATGATGAATATGTTGATGTATTATTTTGATAATCCATACAAAGAAATGTTTGAGGAGCGCATCGTATGTGTGGACGGAGATATTACATCCAAAGAAGATGTCGACAGATTAGCAGAATACAAATTCCAGACATTAATCAACTGTGCAGCGTGTGTAAAACATTTTGCGGCAGGCGATGTTCTTGAAAAAATAAATGTAATAGGAGTAGAAAATCTGATTGATTTATGTAAAAATAATGCACGTAGGCTGATTCAGATATCGACAGTCTCAGTCAGTGGTGAAGGGTCAGACGGCGTACCGCCGATGTCGAGAGTTTTCTGTGAAAATGATTTGTACATCGGTCAGAACATTACAAACGAATATATCCGTACAAAATTTATTGCAGAAAGAGCTGTACTTGAAGCGGTTGCAGACGGTCTTGACGGAAAGATCATCCGTGTAGGTAATCTTATGAGCAGAGATTCCGATGGTGAATTCCAGATTAACTTTATTACAAACGGTTTCCTGCGAAGCCTGAGAGGTTATAAAGCAGTTGGAAAATTCCCGGTAGGAAGTATGCATGAAGTGACAGAATTTTCACCAATCGATTCTACAGCACTTGCAGTTTTGAATCTGGTACAGACAGACAGAAGATTTACCGTATTCCATGCATGCAACAGCCATCATATCTTTATGTCAGATTTGATCTATGCAATGCGTGAACATGGATTTAAGATCGATATTGTAAAAGACGAGGAATTTGAGACTGCAGTAAAAGAATTTGCAAAAACAGGGCAGGATTCCGATGCTGTTTCAGGTCTTATCGCATACACGTCACACAATGAAAATGAAATCTATACGCTGGATTACGGCAATAGATTTACATCACAGATTCTTTACAGATTAGGTTACAAATGGCCTATTACAGATGACAGATATCTTGAAAGTGCGATTGAGGCACTGGACAGACTTACATTTTTTGATTAATTTAAGGAGAAAAATTCATGGAAATTATTAGTAAAACAGATGGAACGAAAACAACAATGGAGATTGTAGGATGGCTGGATACACAGACAGCTCCACAGTTAGAAGAAGAACTTTCAAAGCTTACAGACGAGATCACAAGTCTTGTATTTGATTTCGCAAAGCTTGAATACATTTCATCAGCAGGTCTGCGGCAAGTAATTGCCGCATACAAAAAGATGCAGAATAAGGACGGATTTAAAATTATAAATGTGTCTGACGAAGTCTTTGATGTGTTTAGTCTTACAGGATTTGATCAGAAAATAGATATTGAAAAATAAGACATGTGCTTACAAATCAGGTGAGAAAGGATACAGAGGATGAAACATAAAAGTCATGAGAGGGATGGTTTTAAGAGTAAGACAGGATTTGTTTTAGCATGTATTGGTTCAGCAGTCGGTATGGGGAATATATGGAGATTTCCATATATGGTATCTGACTGGGGCGGTATGACATTTTTAATTCCATATATTTTATTTGTAATTTTGATTAGTTCTTCCGGTGTGATCGAAGAGATGGCATTGGGACGTGCAGCCAAAGGCGGACCGATCAAAGCATTTGGAACGTGTACGCAGATGCGGACAGGAAAGCGAAAGCCGGGAGAATTAATCGGTGTTCTGCCGGTTCTTGGGTCGTTTGCACTGGCGATTGGGTATACAGTTGTAGTTGGCTGGATCTTTAAATATGCATTTCTGGCATTGACCGGTAAAGTTGCAGCAATGGGACAGGACATGGACATAATCGGCGGAATGTTCGGAAGCACAGCAAAAGTCTTTGGAAACAATTTGTGGCTGGTGATTGCAGTGATCGTGACAGCCGTTATCATGGCATTTGGAATCGCAGGAGGAATTGAGCGGGCGAATAAAGTCATGATGCCATTTTTGTTTATCATGTTTTTAGGGCTTGGAATTTATATTTTCACATTGCCGGGAGCAGAAGCCGGTTATCGTTATATATTTACAATCGAGCCAAAAGGTCTGTTAGATATTAAGCTATGGATATATGCATTCGGACAGGCATTCTTCTCGCTTTCAATCGCAGGAAACGGAACGGTGATATATGGTTCTTATTTAAGCGAGGAAGAGGATTTGGTGAGTTCTGCAAGAAATGTAGCGATTTTTGACACAATGGCGGCATTGCTCGCAGCATTTGTGATTATTCCGGGGATGGCAGTCGGCGGAGCTGAATTATCTTCAGGCGGTCCGGGACTTATGTTTATCTATTTGATCAACGTATTTAACGGAATGCCGGGAGGTAAGCTTGTAGGAATCATTTTCTATCTTTGTGTATTATTTGCCGGAATGAGTTCGCTGGTTAATCTGTATGAAGCTCCGGTAGCAACATTGCAGGAAAAATTTGGATTAAAAAGATTCTCGGCAGTTGGTGTGATCGCAGTGATCGGATGCGCTGTTGCACTGCTTATTCAGGGAATCGTTTCAGGGTGGATGGATGCGGTTTCAATTTATATTTGTCCACTTGGTGCAATGCTGTCAGCAATCATGTTCTTCTGGATTGCAGGAGAAGAGTTCGCTTTACAGGCAGTAAATAAAGGCAGAGATAAGAAGATTGGAAGATGGTTTGTTCCGGTCGGAAAATATGTGCTGGTTCCATTGGCATTTCTGGCGTTGGTAGCCGGAGCATTGCTTGGTGGAATCGGGTGAAAAAAGGAGATATTGCAGAGCAAGGGGCGATGCAATGTCTCCTTTTACAAATTCATTCAATGTTTCACACATACTTGCTTTAACTGTTCTTTTGTACCATAATATAATACGGAATTTAATTTAAAGAAAAGGGGTAGAGAACTGTGAAGAAAAATAAATACGAGATAGATATGTGTAATGGTTCTATTATGGATAAGCTGATATCATTTTCACTTCCACTTATGCTTTCTGGTATTTTGCAGTTGATGTTTAATGCGGTAGATATTGTTGTTGTCGGACGATTTAGTGGAAGTCAGGCGTTGGCTGCGGTCGGTTCAACGACAGCGTTGATTAATATATTTACCAATTTATTTATTGGAATCTCTCTTGGTGCAAATGTACTGGCAGCAAGATTTTATGCTTCCGGCAAGGAAAAAGAAATGTCGGAAACGGTACATACAGCGATCACACTGGCACTGATCAGTGGAATTATAATGGCAGTAGTGGGACTGGTGTTGGCAAAATTGGCATTGGAGTTGATGGGAACGCCTTCTGATGTAATAGAGTTATCTACTCTTTATATGAGGATTTATTTTTGCGGAATGCCATTTTTTATGTTATATAACTATGGTGCGGCCATTTTAAGAGCTGTCGGAGACACAAAACGTCCGCTTATATTTTTGATTATTTCAGGTGTGGCAAATGCAGGATTAAATATGATCCTTGTAATTATTTTCCACATGGGTGTTGCCGGAGTTGGAATCGGAACAGTCATTTCACAGTTAATATCCTGTATTTTAGTACTTCGGTGTTTGTATAAATCCGAAGGGTGTTATCAATTAAGGTTTTCTAAATTAAGAATTCAGAAAGTATATTTAAGACAGATTTTTCAAGTTGGAATTCCGGCCGGAATCCAGAGTACAGTTATCAATTTTTCAAATGCATTGTTACAGTCATCCGTCAATTCCTTCGGTTCGACAGCGATGGCCGGTTATACAGCGGCAAATAATATTCTGGGATTTTTATATGTCTCCGTTAATGCTGTGACACAGGCATGTATGAGCTTTACAAGCCAGAACTATGGTGTTGGAAAATATAAACGTATGGATCGGGTGCTGATAAATTGTTTGATTTTATCAGTTGTTATATCAGGAGTCCTCGGTTGTGGTTCTTATGCATTTGGAACAGAAATATTGAAGGTTTATACGGAAGATCCGAAAGTAATCCAGTGTGGTCTGGAAATTTTATCAATGACAACAGTTACTTACTTTTTATGTGGAATTATGGATTTGTTTCCGGGAGCACTGCGAGGAATGGGGCGTTCCGGTGTGCCGATGATCTTATCTATTATCGGTACAGTTGGAACGAGAATTGTGTGGATATTTATGCTGTTCCCACAACATAGATCACTGGAATTTTTATTTATTTCTTATCCGGCATCCTGGTTATTTACAATTGTAATGCAAGTAATATGCTTTTATTTTGTACGAAAACAGGTGCATGCAAAAGGACGGGAGAGAATGATGCGGGAAGCACAGGTAAAATGATATAAAATACAAAATGATAGAGAATACGATAAGCTTTTTGTTAAGCACAATGAATAGAAATAGAAAGAGAAAGGAAGTAATATGACAAAGCAGGATAATTCAAAGGTAGATGAAGGATTACAGGGAAATGAGAAAATTGAGGATGCAATTTTAGGATTGCAAAAAGAAAGTACAAAGGAAATGCTGGCACATACATTGAGTGTGATCCGCAGACGAATGAAAGAAAAAGGGCAGGTGATTCTGGCGGTAGAGCCACCGAAGGGGCTGGAACAAATTCAAATCCAGGCGGTTCAGACATCGGATGGACAGAGCTGGTGGACGGCATTTACAAGTTTTGAAGAAGAATTAAAAGGTGGAGACAGTGTGAAGTCTACATTTTTAACAGATATAGATAAATTATTTGAAACAGTGCTTCAAGTAGAGGGAATCCAAGGTATTATTTTAAATCCATGGAATCGGACGATTATACTGGATAAAAATCTGATCCGGGTGATACTTGGGGCAAAAGCTTAAAATAAAGGGAAAAAACATGATGAAAAGTATAATAGCAGGAATATTAGGAGTACTTGGAATACTGTGCCTTCTGTATGGAATTATGATACAGGCAACTCGGTCAGGAACAAAATTTTTTCTTGTCTGGTTTGGGATGGCGTTCGTTTTTGTTATGATGGGAATCGGAATTTACTGTGGAATATGGGACAAGATTCCAATGGTTGCACGTGGGATTATATTGCTTATTTTTGCACTGGGGATGACATCATTTATTATTGTAGAAGGATGTATTATCAGTAGTTTAGCGACAGAAGAAAAAGAAAACCTGGATTATATTATTGTACTTGGTGCACAGGTAAAAGAAAGTGGTCCAAGCATTGTGCTCAAATATCGTTTGGACAAGGCTTTGGAATATATGAATGAAAATCCGAAGACGATTTGTATTGTATCCGGCGGACAAGGATATAACGAGCCATATTCAGAAGCGGAAGGAATGGCAAAGTATCTGATCGAGCAGGGCATGTCATCAGACAGGATTATCAAGGAAGATAAGTCAAAGACTACAGAGCAAAACATTGCCAACAGCATGAAATATATTAAAAAGAAGGCGACAATCGGACTTGTGACGAACAATTTTCATGTATATCGGGCATTGCAGATTGCAAAAAATCAAAGAATAGAAAATATATATGGAATAGCGGCAGATTCATCAGCATTTTACATGCCAAACAATATGTTTCGGGAATATCTGGCAGAGATGAAATATCAGGTCAGAAAAGTATTACACTTGAATCATCGGGGAGAAAATTAGATGGTAAATATTATTGAGATTACAGAGTTTGAAGCACCGGAGTTAGATATTTATGCAAGAAAGACAGAGGCACAGCTTTTGAATCGTGATAAACCAGAAGAAGGAATTTTTATTGCAGAAAGTCCAAAGGTAATTGAACGGGCACTGGACGCAGGGTATGTTCCAATTTCTGCGTTGGTTGAGAAAAAACAGATTGCAGGGGAAGCGAAATGTATCATAGAAAGATTGAGTGAAGAACAGTTGAATGAAATTCTGATTTATACAGCAGAATCTGAAGTGTTAACGCAGCTTACAGGATTTCAGCTTACAAGAGGAATGTTGTGCGCAATGCATCGCAGAGATTTGCCGAAAGTAGAAGACATCTGTAAGAATGCACGACGGATTGCTATTTTAGAAAATGTGATGAACCCGACGAATGTCGGTGCAATCTTCCGTTCTGCGGCGGCGATGAATATTGATGCAATCTTGCTTACGTCCGGATGCAGTAATCCACTTTACAGGAGGGCAATTCGTGTTAGTATGGGGACAACTTTTCAAATTCCATGGACATTTGTGAATAACTCTTGTTCCTGGCCGGAAGAAGGAATTGATATTCTCCACAAGATGGGATTCAAGACAGCCGCCCTTGCACTTAGTGATAATTCTGTCCGAATCGATGATGAGAAACTGATGCGGGAAGAAAAGCTGGCAATCATACTCGGAACGGAAGGCGACGGTCTGGCAACCGAGACCATTGCCGATTGTGATTATACCGTGAAGATTCCGATGACGCATGGAGTCGATTCGTTGAATGTGGCAGCGGCGAGTGCGGTAGCGTTTTGGCAGTTGGCGGGAGCCATTTAGGGACGGAGTTAGTGGCTTTTTTGCACAGACAAAAAGCCACTAACTCCGTCCCTATTGGCCTTCGAGATATACTTTGTATAGCATTATTTTATCTGGAGGAAAAACAAATGGAGAAACAAGTTATTGAGAAGTTAATCGACACTGCAATCGAGCAACTAAAATTTTCTTATGCGCCGTATTCCAATTTTAAAGTTGGGGCAGCATTGCTGGCAAAAAAAGGAACGGTGTATACTGGATGCAACATTGAAAACGCAGCATTCACACCAACGAACTGTGCGGAACGCACCGCATTTTTCAAGGCAGTCAGTGAGGGGGTGCACGAATTTGATGCAATCTGTATTGTTGGTGGAAAGGAAGGAATTCTGACAGAATATGCAGCTCCCTGCGGAGTATGCAGACAAGTCATGATGGAATTCTGTAATCCGGATACATTTCAGGTGATACTTGCATTGGACAAAGAACATTATGATGTTTATACCTTGCGTGAGTTGATGCCACAAGGATTTGGTCCGGGAAATCTGGCGTAGAAGACTAATGGGGACGGGGTTTTAGACCAATGGGGACGGAGTCAATAACATTTAGTTAAGCTTTTTTCATCATAGTATGAACCTATTGAAGTTCTCTTCCCTAAGCTTTTAAAAAGTAT
>ENA-OWON01000173-OWON01000173.1-gut-metagenome-genome-assembly--contig:-NODE-173-length-38515-cov-8.566887_pt1 | contig 38515 bp, 36 predicted proteins | sample MGYA00248257_ERZ651798 | MGnify/ENA primary metagenome ERZ651798 (study PRJEB26908, sample SAMEA4031708) | gut metagenome | biome: gut; feature: normal infant; material: stool | place: China | collected 2015... | reverse complement strand
GTTAAAAGTGTTTGTTCTAGTCAAGATTAACTCTAGCTAATCTATCCTTTTACTGTTGTTTTGGTTTGTTATAAACCATTCTTAAAAATGTTTCTCTTAAAGAAATTTTCAAGGATCTGTTGTCTATTGTTTAGTTATCAATGTTCTTTGTTTTGTTGTCGTTTGCGACAGCTTATTTAGATTATCACATCTTTCGCTGTTTGTCAACAACTTTTTTAATTTTATTTTTTGCTTTATCGCTTCAAGTTCATTCTCTCGATGTCTTGTTTGCGACAGCTCAGTTATAATAACACATACTTTTCTATGTTGTCAACCATATTTTTACATTTTTTTACATTAATTTTTACACTGCGTTAAAACTACATTTCTATTGTCAATTCTTACAACAATTGATATAAAAATACACCTTTACTGCCCCTCTCCATTCTAAATAGTCACAAAGCGTGTGTTAGAACACTTGTTCTGTCATTCAAAATATGTTATCCTCTTTCTATATGATAATTCAAAATTTTTAATTTATACAGATGAACAACTAAACATCATATAATATATCAGATGTGAGATGACTCCCACCTCTGTAGGTGGCGAATAACAAATCAGTATCAGTGGTGGGAGTCAATCCCCATCTGATATAGCCTCCGGCAGGATCGCAGAGATGCGCAGAAGAAGTATGTCATGCATTGCATGACGCGCATCTCGCAGCAAGAATGCAGAGGCATTCTTGAAATAACTTATAGGAGAAGCTTACATATGGATGGCTATAAATTTGAATCTCAATGTGCCACAATTTTAAAAAAGAAACATTTTAAGAAAATCGAAGTAACAAAAAGCTCTTGTGATCAAGGGATTGACATTATCGCATATAAACACGGAAAAAAATATGGCATACAGTGTAAATATTACACTTACCCCGTTGGTAATAAAGCAATCCAGGAGGCTTATGCAGGAGCAAACTTTTATGATTGTGACAAAGCAATTGTTATGACCAATATAACATTTACAAAATCTGCAATTGAATTGGCCGAAAAACTGGATGTAGATTTATGGAGTAATTGTCCTACTAACCGTTTCTATAGCATTCCTTTCCGTTTAATGGAAATTTTTAACCTTGCACTTTTAATTTACGGAATTTTAGCATTATTTTCTGCAAAATATTCATCCATTCATTTACCGATTCCGATTGATACGATTACACTCATTTTTCTTCTTTCTGCTTCCATATTCGGCTTATTAGGATGGAGGTTTGTCTTATGCAATCTGGTTGCTACTATATCCTGCCTTTATCTTGCACTTCGTTTAATAGTATTACCAACGCTAACTTCAGCAGGGTATACATATTTGTTTCTTCTTGCTTTTATTCCATCCGGAATATATCTGGTACATGCAATATGGCTTTATCTCAGTCGAAAAGTTTTCGACTGAGATACCTTTCTCTTCTTTTCCAATTCAACTTCTTCGGCACATTTAATATCTTTATTTCAATTTTATTATTCAAACCAGATATCTGAATCTGTGGATGAAACACTTATCACTCCCGCTTTAAGAAGCGCCATCACGTCTTCTTTTTCCCGGATCATACCACCGGCAATTACCGGCACTGGCAATATGGGACAAATATTTTCTATCACTTTCGGCATCATTCCAGGCAGCACTTCTACAACATCCGGTTTTGCTGCATTTACCTGGGTTTTTAGATTTTCACACGCCATAGAATCTATCAGAAATACTCTCAGCACTGTAAGCAGTCCTAATTCCCTTGCTCTATGTATAATTGTTGGTTTTGTAGAAATAACACCATCTGCCTCTGTATATTTTCGGATAAAATCTGCCGCAATGTTTTTAGAAGCCAAACCATTGATTAAATCCAAATGTACCACAGCCAGTTTTCCTGCTTTCTTCACTTTTGAAACAATTCCAGAAATTGTACATATATCTCCATACAAAATAAACACAACCTGGCTTTCACTTTTGAGGCAGGTATCTACACCTTCGTCATCCTTCACTGCAGTGATCACCGGCGATGCTTCTAACGCATTTAAAAATTTGTAATCCATATATTACTCCTCATTTAACTTTGAATCATACCTATTCAATAGAATTATCTTTTATTATACGTTACCAGCTTTGTATTCGTCTAGGTTTATGCTTCATTATACTCCACATTTCCGGCAGCAACGATATTGACTCCTGTATCTGCTACATTTTCCAAAATAATATCTCCTATATGAACCGGAGCTTTCATTGTCACTCCACGAAGTGCAGCAATGCACTCAAAAATTTTATCCTTCGGTATATCTTGTTCTGTTTTCACATTAATCATCGGTACTTTTCCTCCATCAACCCGGACTGTAGTAGTTACAATACGAGTTGGATTCGTTACCTCTTTCCTTGCATAGGACTCTCCGCGCGGACATGTATTTCCCGTGACAGACAAAACTTTCCCATCTTCCATTTCTACAACAATCGGACATCCCATTGGGCATCCGATACAAATTAACTCTTTTCTTTTCATTTCTTATGCCTCCTCAATCCGAATGGTGATTTTCTTTGTTTCTGGGTATTCTTCCAGTTTCTTTTTCTTTAATATCACCTGTTCCATTTCTCCGGGTGCCATTACCTGGCGTTTTTTCTTCATTATGAGTTGTTCGTCGAAATATACCGCAACCACTTTATTTTTAAACACATCTCCAACACGAAATCGAACTGTCAAATTTTCTTCCATTTCAGAAGGTCTCACAAAAGATGGGACTGTATAGCGTACTCCACCTTCTGGATTGATTGAAAGCATTGGCGCCTGCACATCCTTTTCTCCTGCTTTTATATAAGCGGCCGCATTTTTCCCTGCTGCCGAAGCTTCCTGCGATACGAAATCTACCAAATCATGCACATGCAATACATTTCCACAAGCAAATATACCATCCACACTGGTTTCCAGTGAATCATTTACAATAGGGCCTGAAGTAATCTGCGAAAGCTCAACACCTGCACTTTTTGATAGTTCATTTTCCGGCAAAAGTCCGCAAGAAAGAAGCAATGTATCACAAGTATATCTTTCTTCTGTTCCCGGAATTGGTTTGCGGTCCGGTCCTACTTGCGCAATCGTGACAGCTTCCACGCGATTTTTTCCTTCGATATCAATAACTGTATGACTTAACTTCAATGGAATATCGAAATCATCAAGACACTGTACAATATTTCTCTTCAATCCGCCTGAATAAGGCATTAGCTCTGCAACTACCTTGACCTTCGCACCTTCCAGCGTCATTCGTCTTGCCATAATCAGCCCAATGTCACCCGATCCTAAAATGACCACTTCTTTTCCCGGCATAAGCCCTTCCATATTCACAAGATGCTGAGCAGTTCCCGCAGAATAAATTCCGGCCGGACGATATCCCGGAATATTCAATGCTCCTCTGGAACGCTCACGACATCCCATTGCCAGGATAATTGCCTTTGCCTGCAAAAGCAAAATCCCGTCCTCTCGATTTGTAGCTGTTACTACTTTTTCCTGCGAAATGTCCATGACCATTGTATTTAATTTATATTCAATACCACGCCCTTCTACCTGTTCAATAAAACGAGCTGCATATTCCGGACCTGTCAATTCTTCCTTAAATGTATGCAATCCAAACCCATTATGAATGCACTGCTGTAAAATACCACCAAGGCTCTTATCTCTTTCTAAAATCAATATACTATCTATCCCATTATCTTTTGCTGCAACTGCTGCCGCAAGACCTGCCGTACCACCGCCGATTATGATTAAATCATATGCTTTCATTTTATTCATCCTCCAGTTCTTTATTTTCGCCCACTATAAACTCTGAGCCAACACCATTCTTTCCAATCTTATCACTTGACATTGGAACTTCTTTTTTCAGAATCTCCATAACCTTCGGAGAACAGAATCCAGATTGACAGCGTCCCATACCGGCTCTTGTCCGACGTTTCACTCCATCCAAAGAACGCGCACCTAGCGGACGGTGAATTGCATCCAGAATTTCTCCTTCTGTGATCATCTCACATCGGCAAATAATATTTCCATAAGCCGGATTTTCTTTAATTAACTGATTTCTTTCTTCCAAAGAAAGCGTATCCGGGTCTAATATTCCATGTCTAATTGGATTAAAATCAAGCTTTTCTTCTGCATTCAAAATATCTCTCACAAGCTCTGCAACTGCAGCACCGATTGCCGGTGCTGAAGAAAGTCCTGGTGATTCAATACCTGCTGCATTGATTAGTCCTTGTACATCCGATGCTTCACCAATAATAAAATCATCGCCATCTTCGTGTGCACGAAGCCCCGCAAAAGACGTAATCACTTGACGAAATGGAATATTTTTAACACTGCGAGAAGAAACTTTTGCAATCTGATTCAATCCATCCATCGTAGTATTTACAGCATCTTTATCTTCGACATTTACTGCTGTAGGACCCACAAGTAAATTGCCGTGAACTGTCGGTGTAACAAGTACCCCTTTTCCCATCTTCGATGGAAGCTGGAAAATCGTACTCTTCACATAATCTCCGACTGTCCTATCCAAAAGCATGTACTCACCTTTACGTGCAGTGATATGAAGTTTTCTGTCTGAAAGCTGATTATTGATTTCATCTGCATAAACTCCGGCAGCATTGACAACAATCCTTGTCTCAATCATCTCATCACTACCATTATCAACATGATGAACCTGAATTGTAAATCCTGCCTCTGTCTTTTCCAGCTTTTCTACTTTTGTATTCAAAAAGAATTGAACACCATTCTCATATGCATTTTCTGCATATCCCATTGTCATATGAAATGGACAGACAATGCCTCCTGTCGGAGCCCACAATGCACATGTTACATCGTCTGCTATATTTGGCTCTTTTTTCAGCAATTCTTCTCTATTTAAAATTTGAAGATCCGGAACACCATTTTTCTTTCCTCTTTCCATTAATATTTGAAGTCCTTCCGGGTCTTGCTCTTTCGTACACACAACCAACGAACCGTTTCTTTTAAATGGAATATCCAATTCTTCTGCAATTTGATCCATCATGGAATTTCCTATTACATTTAGTTTTGCTTTTTCTGTTCCCGGTACTGCATCAAATCCAGCATGAATGATTGCACTGTTTGCTTTGGATGTTTCATTACAGACATCCTCTTCCTTTTCAATTACACACGCTTTTAATTTATATCTGGAAATTTCACGCGCAATTGCACTTCCTGTCACTCCCGCACCAATAATAACAACATCAAACATATTCATTTCTCTCCTTTTAATTCGCATAATAAACAAAAAAAGCAAAGCAAATAAAACGACTCTCCGCCGTTTTATCTACCTTGCTCAAATCTCTGGTATCAAATATTTATCTATCTCTTATTCTAGCACATTTTTTTCAAGAAGCAAGTATGATTTAATCAAGGCAAACGCCCTCGAGGATGTCAAGTCATTGTCACAAAATGATTACTTTATTTTTGTATATCAAAATACGTTCTCATTTCTCCTTGAAAAGAGGAATGTCTTGGAAATTTTTTTCTGTATTGTTCGTAAATATATCTTTTAGCTCCCTGCATTCCCATATCTTCTTTTATTTCACCTACAATAGCCAGCAGTGCTGCAACTTCACCATAATGGCTCCTATGCTGTCCAGATACAATTGCATCCGCTCTTTTATACACAATATTTTCTGCCCATGTCAGATATTTTTCACGTTCTGTCTCTTCCATCGGAAAATATATTTTCCATCTCTGAAAATAATTCCAAAATTCCGTCACTTTATGTTCCTGACACTCCCTTTGAATTTCCGTTTCAAATTCCAATAAATCTTTTCGCAGATTTTCATCTGAAAACCTCACTCGTAAAGCTATGTTTTTTGCAGCGTCGGAAGGAAGTGGACGACTATATAAGTAAAGCAAAAATAATCTGATTCCATAATCTATAAATGAACCGCTCCATCCCAAAGATTCTTTCGGATTTTTGGAAATGTTCTTTACAGTATCGAAGTCTCCGCTATAAAATGCTAATTGATAATATTCACAATCACTAATTATATTCTGCTTCAATTCTGAATTTCTATACGTAAACTTTTGATTGCCCTCTAATCGGTTTTTCAAAATTTCTTTTCCACGCATTCCATAAATTTTTGCTATTTTCTCTGTGCCAAACAACCTTAAATAATTTTTTACAGTAGAATCAGATACGAAGCTCTCCCAGCAAAATTGCATCATTTTTTCTTCATGGTTTAAACATGATGCTGCAAACGCTGCTTTTAAAGCAATTTTACTTCGTATTGTCAGATTAATATCCACTTTACTCAGTGCATTTTCACCAACTTTTTCTATTTTCTCATATAAATGTCCTTTCTCATACTGTTCCATTACGGATAGATACAGAGACGGATGTACAGACGCATTTTTTTCTGCCATTTCATACAAACCATCTATTCCTTTACAATACAAAACAGCTTCTTTCAGAAGTCTGGATTCTGTATCTCCTTTTTTCTCTTTTAGAAGCTCAATCCAATCTTCCCAGAATTGTTCTGTATCTTTCAGTTCTTCTCTTCCGACATGAAATACTTCTTCCATATGCAATTCCGTAAATGTAACGTACACAAAATATGAATACATATCTTCTGCTCGTTTATTCTCCGGCAAAATCTGATAATCCGTATATAATGTCAATAGTGCCAGACGTTTCATATCGGTATGTATCAGATTGTTTTCTTCTAGCATTTCCAAATCTACTGGATCCCCATACTCATTATCCGTAAAAACAGCCATTTCCCAGAGCCATTCATATATCTCATTCGCTTGTTGATAGCGTCTGTCATCGACACAATCCTCTGCAAACTGAATCATATACTGAATCTTATCTCCTATCTCCTGATTATCGTAATACTCTGTAATCCAGTCTGATTCCCAGTATCCATCAGAATAATCTTCATATTCTTCTGTATCAAGGTAAAGTTCTCCTTCATCAATCTGATCCTTCCAATCTTGTATTTGTATCATTTTTTCATTCACAAGATCGTCCGACATTCTCACCTGCATTATCTGTAAACTATTGTTTCCTGATGGACCCCCATATTCTTCAACTATTTTTCGAAATTCCACTTTCTGTTTATCTGATAATATTTTCTGTACTTTTAAAACAATATCTTGCAATTCTTTTTTCGATAATTTACTTATATCTTCTTTTGTCATTTTAATCAAACTCCTCTATCATTTTAATCTGCTCTGCCGTGTGCAAAACATTCAACTGATATTCCGCAATTTCCTGTAGGATTTTAAATCGTTCTTCTTTTCTTTTTCCTTCTTTAATCATCTGCGCATTATGAGATTCCAAATTAGAAAGCACTGTCTTTATGCGCATACGTACCACCATATTTTCCACGCTTTACATATAATCCTATAGCATTCGTTTTATTAATCCATTCTGCAACACTTAATACAAATGTATGTAAACCCGCTTCGGATTTAAAGTGGTCGAATTCGACCACTTTAAAATCAGGATTATAAATCATTTCCCACGTTCCTAAAAATTCTAATGTATTTCTATTTCGCAGCCAGTTTTTTCACAACGTCTGCACTACGTGATTCTCCTGTTTTTGCTTTCGCAATGTCCGTAATACAAATATAATCATCCATTTTTTGTTCCGAAATCGAAATTGGTACATCTTGTACATTAATTATCCTATTCTTCATTCACTTCTTCCTTTTCTGAAAAATTTCCATTTTAATCCTATATGTCAGTAATCCCAAAACATAATCTGGCATTTTTCTTGTTCCTCTTTCCCATTCTGTTACGGTTCTGTAAGGAATTCCGAAATACTCACAGAATTCTTTTCTATTCATTCCAGTGCTTTCCCGCAGTTCTTTCATTTGATCTTTTATTTCCATATCTTTTCCGCCTTTGCTTTTACACATTGTGTATCTATTGTAGTATACTTTTTTTATATCTGCAATATTTTTTGTCTAAGCTTAAACATTTGACAAACTACTTTTCAGGCACAACCGCCCATACCCCACCTGATTATTTGGATACTCCCGAAATCCCGGCAGTTCCTTTGCACCTTTTCTTAAATATGCCTTCACCTTCTCTCCATACAAATACGGATCATTGCCTTTTATAATTCCCCATTCCATCAGCAGGGCTGCGCTTCCTGTCACAAATGGAGTCGCAAATGAGGTCCCTGATACTTCTTCATATCCGCCTCCTGCTCTCACAGTCGTCACCTTGACTCCCGGTGCCACTAAATCTGGTTTAAATGCCGCTGTTCCTTCCCGTCGCTCCAACGCTCCTCGACCGGAAAAATCTGCATATGTGAGGGTCAACGCATCATATGCTCCAACTGTTATCACTCTCTCTGCAGTAGATGGAATTGTAATGGTGTCTGAGCTATTTGGAAATAAAAAAGCTGTTCCTATATTCAATGTACTCTGACTTGGCAGCCACATCTGATATTCTCCCGATACAATTTTCTTTGGTGTCAGGACAATCCGCCACACCCCTGCATCTATATATGTTTGCTTTGGCAAAAAATCAAGATAGATTTCCTGTCGCACACTATAAGGATTTGGTTCTCCGTAATATAATAAAATTTTCGTATTTCCAACCGTAAAACGTTGGGTACCTAAGATTGATGAAACAGGTCCGACACTCACCCCTGATGGATTGACCAATGATATCTCTATTTCGTCTACATAAGATTTCCATATCTGTACATTCAACGTCCGTTCTCTTATCTGAACTCCAAGTTGTATTTCTTCTTCTCGATTCTCTGTCATTTTTCCCTCAGTATGTCCAGCTGTCGTCCCCTCATTTCCTGCCCCAACACAAATTACTGTTTTCCAGACATTTGATATCTCATCTAAAAACCTCTCTAGCAAAGATGTTCCATCATGTGTTCATTATAACTAGGGGAAAATTACTGTAAAAAAATTTGCAGTCTTTACACTGCCTGTTTTTCTACCGGATAAGGCGACTGATACTTAAATACAATATCAATGCTCTTATCTCCATTCACAACAATTTTTTCAATCAATTCTGTCACAATTTCTCTTGTCACTTCGGATAATGTTCCATACTTGATAAATTTCTCTATCCAGTTTTCATAAGATTCTTCTGCCTCTCCAAAGCTGTCTTTCTCTTGTTCTGCCAACTGAATCTTCGCCCTGATATCTTTATCCTGCTTTTCATATTCTGCCTTATAGGAGAGATATTCTTCTTTATCCAGAACACCATCTACATAATTTTCGTAAGTTTTCTTTTTATACTTTTGGACAGCCGCAAGTTCTTTTTGTAACCGTTCAATCTGCTGGTCTGCTTCTGCACATCGTCTCTGCACCTCCTTCTTCCTATCTGCTACTTTTAATATTTCATCCTTATCACTTTCTTTCAGTGCCAGTTCCGCTTGTCTTTGGATTTCATTTTTTACAATAGAATCCAATACTTCTTTTTTAATGAAATGAGAATAACAAACTGTGTTTCCTTTTTTGTGATAGGTACCGCACTCATAACCGTCCCGACAAGTAACCCTCTGGAAATTATATCCGCAATCTCCACAAACAATAATTCCTGCGTATGGATTTACCTTTCTCACTTCGCTATTAAATCCCGGTGTCCGTGTTCTTTTCTTCATAAGTTCCTGTACCTGCTCAAAAGTATCTTTGCTAATAATTGCTTCGTGCATTCCTTCCACAATATACTGCTGTTCCTCTGGAATATATTGATACTTTTCCACTTTATAGGATATCTTTTCTGATTTATGCTGTACCATAGCCCCTGTATAAACTCTGTTTCGCAAAATTACATTGATCGTAGGATATGCCCAGCCCTTTGCACCCGCTTTTTCTAATGCATTGGCATATTTCAATCCCTGCACCTTTCTCTTATACTCTGACGGTGTCAGAATTCCTTCCTGATTCAGTTTCTTTGCAATACCATCCCTGGAATATCCTTCCAAACTCATATAAAAGATTCTCCGTACCACTTTAGCTGCTTCTTCATCTACAAGAAAATGATGCTTATCTGCCGGATCTTTTACATATCCATATGGGGCAAACCCAGACATAAACTGTCCCCGTTTCTTCTGGGCGGTCAATGCACCTCTGATTTTCTTAGATATATCACGACTATACATATCATTAAACAACGTCTTAAACTGTGCCAATTCTTCATTACTGTGATGAACAGAATCCACGCCATCCAAAATTGCAATATAACGCACACCCAAAGATGGAAAAACACGCTCAATATAGTTACTGGTTTCAATATGTTCACGCCCAAGCCGGGAAATATCTTTCGTAATAACGCCTTGAATTTTCCCTTTGTAGATATCCTCCATCATCCGCTGAAATTCCGGTCTATTCGCAAAATAAAGCCCCGAATAACCGTCATCAATATAAATATCTGCGATTTCCAGATCCTCTGATTTAGTCACATACTCACGAATCAGTTTCATCTGATTTTCAATACTCTCACTAACTTTATTCTCTCCATCATCCTTCGACAGACGACAATATACACCCATCTGATACATCATATCACCCCATCTTTCTCAAGTATTCTATCTGGTGAACTCTCTACTGAAGCAAACTTAAAATATATATCTATTTTCTGCTCTGGATATACATAAATTTTATCAACTAACTCCACAAGCGCTTCTCTGGTAAGCTGCTTTACCGTTATTCTTCTGCGATTAAAGTGCTCCAACCATATCTTTGTTTCATTGACCGCCGCCCGCTGCCTTTGCTCTTCATGGTTCAGTTCTGATAATTCTTTTTGATATTTCTGATTCTCTGTTTCATACATCTGTTTTAATTCCAGATATTCCTCTTTGGAAAGTACTTCATCCATAAACTGTTCATATGCTCGTTTCCGGTATTCCAGATTTCTTTCTATTTTTGCCTGCAATTTTGCAATTTTACCATCCAGTTCCGGCTGTTTCTGTCTGATCTGAGTTTCCAGATTATTCATATCCATCTTCATCTGTTTCAATTGCTGGTTGATTGCAAATACAACCAGTTCATCCAGCTTTTCAAATGTAATATGATTCAGCTCACAGTAATTCTGCCCCTGCTTCTGATGAAAACCACACATATATCCGTCATAGTCTTTATGAGATGCCAGATAACGTTTTCGCATGGCTGTTTTACATTTCCCACAAAAGAGCAGTCCCACATATTTATGTGGTTCATTGTTTTTATCAAAATAGGAAACTCTGCGCCCCTTTCTTATTTGCTGAACCCTATCAAACTCTTCTTTAGAAATGATTGCCTCATGTGCATCCGGCACCAGCTCCATTTCTTCCAGGGGAATTGCCTTTTTGTATTTCAGCTTATAAGACGGTCTTTCATGTTTCCGAATCACAACCGCCCCAGTATAGACCGGATTCTTTAAAATTCCACTTACAGTAGACGATGTCCACAGACCTTTTCCCGAATCCCATACATAATTGGTTTTTAAAACTTCCTTTTTATATTTTGCGGGACAAGGGATTTCATCTTCATTCAAAGTCCTGCAAATAACCGTACAGCCAAATCCATTTTGATACATTCTGTAAATTCTTCGAACAACCTCGGCTGCATAAGGATCAATTTCCAGATGATTATGAATTGTTTTACTTTTCACATATCCAAAGGGGGGCTGTTTCGGAGTATATTCGCCCATACTTCTTTTGGTCTGAATCGTTGTCTTAATCTTTCTGGATGTATCTCTCAAATACATATCATTCAGCAAAGTTTTTATTTCTAACATTTCATCATAAGTTCCAACGGCTGAATCATAATTATCCAGAATCGAAACAATCCGAATCTGTTTCTCCGGGAAATATTTGCCTAGATAATAGTTGGTATCAATATGTTCTCTTCCAAGTCGAGATACGTCCTTAAAAATCACCATATTGATAACACCAAGCTCAATATCTGCCAGCATCCTCCGAAATTCAGTTCTTTCAAAATTACTTCCAGAAGCCCCATCGTCTACATAAACTTTTTTCTCTGCAATATCTTTATTCTCTGCAATATAATCTCTTGCCATCTGAATCTGAGAGTGAATACTATTGCTGTATTCACCCTCTTTATTTTGCTCTTCAATGGAAATTCGGCAATAAATTCCTGCCTGATACATTCTATCCCTCTTTTCATCGGTCTTGCGTAGTCATTGTCTTTAATTGTCTTTATTTTACAACAAGAACTTAAGAAAATCAACCTGCAATTTTTCGTTCAGTAAGATTCTGAATGCACTGGATCAATGTCTTTTCCCCATTAAAATGCACTCGAATCTGATATCCTGCATGTTCATAGCTTACATTCTCTTTTTGGATTTCTTTTTTTGTATCCAGAACTTCTACAGAATCAAATAACGTATTCATGCTATATGCCTCCTTCAGCATACAGTTCTCTCTACATCCTATGCCGGCAGGATTGTACAAAAGTTCTGTATGAATTGAATTCGGCTTTCGAAAGCCTGATTACATTCTAAAATTATTCTGCACCAATCACATTGAATTGAAATTGACCGCAGATTGAGTTTTTAAGATTCATTTTCTTCCTATACAGTATCAATTCCTATTGTCCGGAACATTTGTTCGTGTTATAATAAAAAGACTTTAAGAATATAAAACACGAAAACCAAAGGAGGGATTTCTGTTGGAACGATGTGATTTTTCTTCTATTAGCACATGCCTAAAAAATCAAATCAGTGAAAGCAATCAGATGAACCAACCTGATTTTTTATACGAATTATTTGAAGATTTTATGAATGATCCGATAAATGAAGATTTTTCTATGGATAATGGTCTAATTTGCCGCTGGATAACCGGACAAGCAAAAATCAGTCCCAAAATAACCTCATATTATGCAAAACCCAGCAATCAGAAAAAACTGGCAACAACCATTCAGCGGAACTTACTTCCCTTAATGGCAGACTGCAACATGGTTATACAGGACATTTACACGTTATTCATACAGGACGATACGATTTCGGATACAAAAAAGCAGGAACTTGTATCTCTATATAAACCTTCTGATTCAAGGCTGTTGTTTTTAGCAAAAGTACTTTCTTTTGGTATGGAACGGCAATTTATTAAACGTGATACAAGAAATCAAAAACTGATTGCAGGAGGTGTTCTATCTCCGATTGTTCTGGATTACATTATGGACAGCGAAGTCCCAAAACCATGCCGTCATTTTCTAGGAAGAGAAGAAGAACTGGATGAACTCCATACTTTGTTTGAAGAGAACCGACATATATTTCTTTATGGAATTGCCGGAATTGGAAAAAGCGAGCTTGCTAAAGCCTATGCAAAGCAATACAGAAAACAGTACACCAATATTCTCTATATGGAATACACCGGTAATCTATATCAAGATATTGTAGACATGGATTTTATTGATGATCCACCAGAAATCAGTGAGCAGGAACGTTTTCAAAGACATAACCGTTTCTTACGCTCTTTGAAATCTGATACACTGCTGATCATAGACAATTTTAATGTCACATCCACACAGGACAGTTGCCTGTCAGTCGTATTAAAATACCGTTGCCGGGTTTTATTTACAACCAGAAGCCAACTGTCTGAATACTGTAGTTTTCAATTAAAAGAACTGAAAGATATACCCACTCTTTTTCAACTGACATCTGTATTTTATTCAGAAGCAGAGGAAAACCGGGCAATCGTAGAAAAAATCATAGAAACTGTACACTACCATACTTTTGCTGTCGAACTGGCAGCCAAACTTCTGGAAAATGGAATTTTAACTCCAGAGCAATTATTGATAAAACTTCAAGAGGAAAAGGCTTCTCTTCATAATGAAGATAAGATTAAAGTAATGAAAGATGGTCAGAGCAAAAAAGCCACCTATTACAACCATATCCATACCCTGTTTTCGTTATACTCCTTATCACGGAAACAGCAGGATATTATGTGCAATATGTGTTTTATGCCTTCATCTGGTATTTCTGCCCGTATATTTTCCAAATGGCTGGAGCTGCCTACTTTAAATGACGTGAATGATCTGATCGAGACAGGTTTTGTACAGTCAAGTCTCCGGCATACTATTTCTCTGCATCCAATGATTCAGGAAATTGCAGTTTCCGAGACCGCACCTTCTGTTACAAGCTGCCACACGTTATTGGATTCTCTGCAAAAAATATGTTTGATGCATGGCATTGAAGTTAGCTATTATAAAAAATTATTTCAAACAGTAGAAAACATCATGCTTTTCATTGAAAAGGACGATATTCCCCAATACCTGTTATTTTTAGAAGATGTTTTTCCATATATGGAGAAGTACCACTATCAAAAGGGTATGAAAAAAATCATCCAGGAACTACAGCATTTTATAAAAGCAAATACTTACGGGACTGCATCTGACCGTGCCTTACTATTGGATTATCAGGCAACTCTGGAACCCAAAACAGAAAAAGCGATAAAATTAGAAAAAGAAGCACTTGCTCAAATAAAAGAAACCACAAAAGAAAATGCCCACCTGGTTTCCAACCTCCATTCCAATCTTGGAGGGCTTTACCGAATCAACGGACAACTTGATCTCGCTAAAAGGCACATGAAAATGGGTATCTCTCTTTTACAACAATACCAGCTTCTTTATACTAATGACAGTATTCCTCAGATTAATAATTATGCTGTCCTCTTAATTGAAATACAAGAACCTGACCTTGCCCTGTCTGCTCTTCAGAAATTAGCACAGATTATCAAAGAATATAATTCAAACCACTGTTTGGATTATGCCCAGGTACAGGAATCCCTTGGAAGTATCTGCCTGATCACTGCAAATATTTCGCAAGCGAAAACCCATTTTAAAAAAGCCTTGAAAATTTATGAGGATATATGGGCAGACGAACCCGAATTGATTGAAGAAAAATATCAAGCAATTCAAGAATTGTATCCACAAGCTGGAATTGCTCTGGCAAAAAGTATTCTTCTCACCAAGCACTAACGGTTCCTACAAACACTTGTAAAATATATTGCCTCAATAATGTAAACGCCTAGTTTTGAGATACACTCCAAGACTAGGCGCTTGTCCATTTCCATTTTTTCTTAGACATGGAGCGTTTACATAAGGATCACTTTTCTTTTTTTGACACTTTTCGCTCCTCCTATCTCAAATTTTTTATAGTCTAGGTATATTGCCTTCATCAATGCCTGAGAACTTGTAAATATGCTCCTCTGCTTGTTCAATCTGCGATACATTACAATCATCTCGTCATCAACCTACTGTTTGATACAATATGTCAAATGCATAGTGGCTCAGTTCTATTAGAAATTTATATCTCTAACTCCGCACCAATTCTAAAATTCCTTTTGAAAGGCGATATACTTTATCAACACTTTCCAGTTCTTTATACTTATGCGTAATAAAAACGATAGTCTTATTTTTTAATTCACTATGTAATAACTCACGTAAAGCTTCATTTGATTCAACATCAAATCCTTCTGTAGCCTCATCCATAAGTAAAATGTCTGCATTTTTCAGCAGAGCCCTAGCTACAGCTATCTTTTGTCTTTCTCCTCCAGAAAGTTTTGCACCATCTTGTCCAATTTTTTGTCCAAATCCATGATCCAATTTTTCAATAAAACCTAAAGCACCACTTTTTCTACATGCTTCAACAACTGCATCTCTTGACGCCTTTCCATCGATATTAACATTCTCCTCTATAGTCCCTTGGAATAGATATGGCCTTTGGCTTATAACCGCAATTCTATTTCTCATATCTTGTATATCCATCAATTCCACAGGAGCTCCATACAATTTTATTATTCCTTTTTGTGGCCGGTAGAATCCCGCCAAAAGGTTCAAAAGTGTTGATTTGCCACTTCCATTTTCTCCTACGATCGCAATTCGTTCCCCTTTTTTTACACATAGTGAAATACCATTTAAAATAGGGTGTCCTGGTTCATAACCAAAGACAAGATTTTTTACTTCAAAAACCATATCCCTATCTTGATAAATTTTCTCAGGTTTCATTTCACATAATTTCATTTCCAATTCTTCCGGTTGTCCCCATAACTCAAAAAGACGTTTTGCCGATGGCTCAATTTGCGCAAAATAATATTTAATGTTTATCAATGCTGAAATTGGATTTACAACATATGCACTATATGTAATAAAAGCAAATGCTCCGCCTATAGTGAATTCTCCTTTTATTATAAAAAGCCCACTTAATATATATAATAACGCATTTACAACCGTGTCTATTACTACAACACTGACAGTACTATATTCATCTAGCATTGCGTTCTTTTTATATGAATCCATCAAATCTTTTTGCAGACCTTCAAATTGAGATTTTTTTACCTGAAACAGATTCCAGAGCTTCATTTCATGAATTCCATTTATACACTCGGCAAACCAACTCATAAACTTTCGTTTATCCTCAATCCACTGTTCAAACACTTCCCGTTTCTTGTTTGCACAATAGGACACTATTATAAATTTCAGTGGAATAATTGCTTCTATCAATATTGCTAATTTCCAGTCTAATAAGGACAGCCCAACTACTCCTCCTATTATTTGGAGAATTGATGATATAGAAAACTGAGTAATCTGATCCACAACAGATGACACATTATCAATATCCATACCAATTGTATTTATAATCTCTGCACTTCCTCTTTCAGCAAAATACTGTATTTTCATCCTATTGATTTTCCAGTAAGTCTTTTTATAGAGAGAATGTGTAAACTGATTATGTACATTTGAAAATAATTTTGTTTGGATTATATTTAACTCTTGCTGGGTTAAAGAAATTATTATTAATATAACAGAAAATAAAAGAATGTATTTCATGTTTTTCTGCAATATACCACAATCTGTTATTTGTCTTATAAGCAGTGGGTGTATAAACGTTATGAATGATGAACCCAAAAGGCAACAGATAATCCCTGGAAAATACTTTTTATATTCACACAACATTTTACAAATTCGATACCATGTTTTCCCATTTTCTCTCATATCCAATTGCCATCCTCACTATTCGTTAAGCAAAATATTGACAAACAAGCTCATATATATCCTCTATATTGTAAGTGATTCCTATTCGATCTTCTGCATACAATTCATACATATTATTTTTACGCACAATATACATATCTATATCTGATGCCTTACTACTTTCAAATATTTCTTCCTCTTGATTCAAAAGAATAATATCAGGTTCATAAGCTATATATACTGTATAAAGGATATCGTTCAATGACTCATTGGAATCGTCATAATATTCTAAAGGAATTACATTTTCATCTAAAGGATTTTTCTGCAGATTTATTGCGTAATAACCGTTCTGACTAAACATCACTTTTAGCTGTATCATTTCCTCGTAATCTAAATCAATACCGGCAATTACCGGTATCTCTATATTGGTTTTATCCCTTATTACATTTTCTAGTATATCCGGATAATCAGATTTATGCGTTGCTATAGTCATCAAAAAGTCCATAACATCATCAAATCCTGCTGTGGGCTTTCTGTTTAAATATGTAGCAATATGTCCAGTGACAACAGGAGCCGCATAACTATTGGCTTGATTTACGATCCCATTCCACGAAAAATTTGCTATAATAGAATTCTCAATATTATAACCTTTTTGTTCTTGAAACAGAATTTGACCATTTCCCAAAAGACCATAACGATCCTGCCTGACACCAAAAACACCTGGATATGCAGCTGGATAAGTCTTTATATTTCTGTTATGATATGCTGCTACTATAATCGCATCAGCATCAAGTAATCTTTTTATTTGAATCCATAAGGGTTTAATATCAAAATAATTGATTGTTCCAAGACTCATGTGAATTAACTTTATTTTATTTTGAATACACCATTCCAAAGCTTCCAGCAAAACTGTGATCTGTGTTGTTCCTGCAGAGTCAGTCACATTCAAGTCCCATAATTCTATATCACTACATATGCTTGTGATAATTCCGACGCATACAGCGCCATGGAATGATTTATCGTCTTTATACTCACTTGGATCGCATTTAGAAGCCAAAAAAGATTTATGAACAATCCTTTGATTCCTGTTATTTCTCATATGATAAGGTATACCGTTATCAATCAATGCGAGCTTAATCATTTGCACTATTCCTATTCTTACCTGTTATATATCCAAGCCAAATATCGCATATTTATTATTCTCATGATAAACCTTGTAATTCTATGGTCAATAAAAATTCAAGTGTCGCTGAACCCTAATATGCTTCTCCAATCACACTGCCATCATAAGCATTGATCACATAAGAAAGCTCCTGTAGAGAATTTCCACCAATACTTTCCCTGACAGTAAAAATCCATGCTGGAACCAACCATGCGTGTTTCGGCTCCTGATAGGCTGTGGTATAAGTATACTGCAATTTTGCGTTTACCACATCATACTCCAGTGCGGTAGTGTCGTTGGCAGACTGGCCTTTTCCGGAATACCAATAAAAAATCTGATCTGTCAGCTTTGCCTGTATTTTTTCAAAAGGCAGAAGCTTTGTATTTTCCGTCACCGTACAGACTTCTTCCGATATCCCATCCCATTTAAAATATTTAATTCCTTCCTCTGTTATCAGAATAGAGATTGTTTCTACCTGGAACGGAGGCACATAACTATCCACTGTTTCTTCCGCAACCACGCCATCAGGAACTGAAGTAATACCCTCTACACTTTTCGAAAAACAATACAGATATCCCGGTAATCCTCTATCCAGATCTCCCTGCCACAAAGCATCACTACCAAGTCCCAGACCATTGCGCTCTGAACATGCGCCATTCGGGAACCACACGGTACGATCAGAATCTACAAGGCCCATTCCATCGATACCTAAATCCTCTAAAACTTGTTCTGCCTGTTCCTTTCCATCTTCCTCTGTAAAGGTGATCTTGTCCATGCACTTTCGATACGCATCTGCCAGTTCATGAAATTTCTCTGTATAGCCGTTGGTATCCATGCCAAAGCTACTGTAATACTCACTCTGCATTTCCTCAGTTTCTATTGTTTCTTCTTCTATAAAATTAGAACCCTCCATCCAGAGAAAACTACTGTCATTGTCAATTTCCTGATTATACCGCTCTGCTTCTATATATGCCTTCCTGTCCTCGCCCACATCTGCAGTAAAATAATCCTCTGTATCTGTGTTTTCCAATTCAGTACTCATCCAACTCCGTGCCGCTTCCACACCGTGATCCTCTGTTTTTTTTTGAAATTTTATCTCCATCTTTTCCGGTGCAGACGCTTCATCCGGTGCAAGCTCCATCCCCTCTCGGGTTGCGTTTTGAATCCCTGCAATCGATGTAGAATATGCTGATTGCAAGTAACTTCCTTCCTTGCTGGAAATCCTGTCTAACACTTCCTGATACGCATCCTTTGTCACCATCTGTGGCATATATAGTTCCTCACCGTCCGTAAAATAATCAATCAATCCATTCAGTTCTTCCTGCGTTAACTCGTGATTTTGCATCTCTATGACTGGAAGATTGCCAATGCTTTGTTCGCCCAACTTAATATCTGCCTGGATAACCACACGGTCGTTGCTTTTCTTTTCTTCAAATTTCCAATGCGTTGGAACATTTGTCTCTCTCTTTTCTCCTTTTTTAAGAGGTTCACAGACAGCCGCCTCGCTAATCCCATCCACTTTGCTGACTACCGAACTCTCCTCTGGTGTTTCCTGACAGCTGGAAAGAATAATACACAACGCACCTACCATAATTGCTAGAACACTTTTTTTCATTTTTCCTCCATATATCTTATAGAATTGTCGCTTTTTCACGAAACTTCAATTATAAACTCTTTAACTTATAAATACCTTCCTGACACTATTAACGTTTTCGTATATTTTTTAGAAACAGACTACCTTATTTATTTTAATGTATAAGGCAGTCTGTTCTATGTACTAGTAATCCAAAGAACGATCATAAAAATATTTCTGCATTGGTGTTTGAATGCATTTAATTAATACCTTTCCCATATTCTTTCCCCCGTATTTTTATTTTATCTGCGTCAGGACACCTGCATCCATCTCACAGATCGTATCGCAGAGCCATTCGATCTCCAGCATGTTATGTGCTGCGATAAGAATAGTCTTCCCTCGTTCCTTTAATCCCCGCAAAAGCTCGCAGACCTCTCCTGCCCCCTGCTTGTCCAGACCATTAAAAGGCTCGTCCAATATCAAAAGCTCCGGATCTTCCATGATTGCCTGTGCGATACCAAGACGTTCACGCATTCCAAGAGAATACTGTCCTACCTTCTTTTTAGACAGAGGATCAAGCCCTAGGGCACGCATCGTCGCCCTCACATCGTCATCGGAAATACGGTGTTTCAGAGACGCCAGTCTCTTTAAATTCGCAAAACCGCTGAGATCCAGAAAGAAGCCAGGGTTTTCAATGATAATGCCTACGGAATCTGGAAAGTCCAGCTCCTTCCCGATCTGTTTTCCCCCTACGAGCACTGTGCCGCTCTCAGGTTGTAAAAATCCACAGATGCATTTAAACATTACGGTTTTCCCTGAACCGTTAAACCCCATAATCCCATGAATCTTCCCTTTTTCAAAATCATGGGTAATGTTCTTTAATACTTTTTCTTTTTGAAAGGATTTTGTCAGTCCCTTCAACCTGATTGCATATTCCATTTTGCCCTCCATTTATTCGTTTGTCTGCGTAAAAGAGAAATTATAGCCCTTAATTCGGACGGCTGACAAGCCGATCAGCGCTATGATTAATATTGCAAATATGAACATGCTCATCCCGATCCCTGGCAGGTAATCATAACCAAAGCTGTGCATGGGAAAGGTAGCTTGGTTCAACGGAGACAGCCAGCCGCAGAACACGTTCGCCCTATATTCCTGACTTTCTGTAAAATGAAACAGTTTCCGGAAAACATCTGGGTTCAGCAGGAGCCCATACAGACTGACTGCAAAAGCACCGATCACCCCTGCCATATTTCCCGCAGCCAGATTTAAAAACAACATGAGAACTGCGATAAAAAGAGTATATAAAAGTACAAGTCCAAACACTATTGCTGCGCACATATAAGGAGTTGAGCTTTCCATTGTTTTTATGGAAACAGGAACGGTTATGCTCTCCCCACCGCCATAGCCCAACATTGCCGCTGTTTCGCTCCACACATTTCCCGTAAAGGAAAAGGGAGCTCCCATAATTCCAAGCATCACAGCCAAAAAAATATTATAGATCACAGTCGCCAGGATCACATAGATAATCTGACCCGCAAGCCATATCTTCCGTTTTGTGCGTACAAGCCAATACGGAGTTGCCTGACTGATAAATGGCATGTCCGCAAAGAGCAGGATTAAAAGCAGGGAGGACAGCATAACAGAGGATGCATCCCCATATGTCCAAATAAACGGCTCGAATACCTGAAGGATTGTCTCATATTTTATCGCATGGGAAATAATCTGATCCGACAGCATCAGACATAATATAGCTGCCAAAATAAAGGTCATCCAGATCCTCGGACTTTTTTTCCATCCATAGAAATTCTGGCCTGCAATCCAAAAAGCCTGTTTAATATCACGCATACCGCAACCTTCTTTCTATTGCGCACATAAAGATCAGTGCCGTTAAAAAACTTCCAACCGCTAATATAGCAATGCAGAAGATATCATTGTAGTAAATAGACGCCGCCCAATAGCGGGGACTCAGAAAGAATGCTTTTTGATAGTAACGCTCCTGAAATACGGTCAGGACATAATAAAGAATAAAAGGAACGGCATAGGACATATAGCGATTTTTTGTTATGACAGCCGACGTACCGCCAATTAGCGCCCAAAAAGCGCCATTTAAAAACAATCTCAGAAAGCTTACCGCCGTTCTGCCCACAAGCACTGCCATCTCATAATTTCCGTCAATCAGAGAAGGATACTGACCGAACCTCAGTATACAGATTACAAGAAGGAACACCATGGCTAAAAAAGCTGTCAAACCTCCGGAGACCAACAATCCTGCTGCTTTTCCTACGAGATACTGTTTTCTCCCTGAACGGATATAACTGAACAGAAAAAAACGACTGTGCAGCTCAGCCTCCGTATTCTCTCCACCCGCAAAAGCAACAGCAATGGGAACAAACAGAAGCATATTAACGCTGTTCATACAATAGGTGTATGCTACGAACCAGCCTGGTCCTTCTGCAGATCCGCCTGCATTTATGATCTTCTGCAACATCTCATGCTCAGACATCAGGGTAGCCGAAACGATTAGAAAAATCCCCAAAATAAAGCGAATGCTTCGAATATTGTTTTTTATGTCCGTTGCCAACACATTTCTCATACGCTTTTCTCCTCACTTCAAACAGCTATAGACTTGATTTTTTTATTTTTATAAAATCCTAGTTTTTTGCAATAATATCACTATTTGTATAAAACTACACTCCTTATCAAACAACAGTTAAGGACTTGCAAAAACTGTTGTTCCTACTGAAAGCATTGCAACAGCTGTAAAAATTGATAATATTTTAAATTTTCTATTATTCTAAGTTCTACAAATACATAAGCCGCCAGTTAAGTACGATTAGTTTTATTATAATTCAATAAATTCCATCCAACTTTCCACATTTTATTGTACAATTTTACCATTTATATAATAACATGTCAACATTTAATGAACGTTTATAACAAAAAAATGCAGGGCTATAAAAAACTAAAGAAATTGCTCTATTTTACAAAATTATATCCTATTTTTCAATTCCAACTCAATTTTCCCTCAATGTCTTTTTCCTCCAACTTTCGTATGCTTATCTCACAGCAAAGCAGTACCACACCGGTACAGCCTGCTGAATTAATCAATACGAAAATGGAGGTGTTTTTTATGCGAGAACTCAGAAACACAAAAATCATTGCTGTAGATCACGGCTACGGCAACATGAAAACAGCAAATACCGTCACACCAACCGGAATCAAAGCCTATGAAACAGAACCCATCTTCACCGGGAATATTCTGGAATATAACGGCATTTACTACCGGATTGGCGAAGGACACAAAGAATTTATCCCAGATAAAGCTATGGACGAAGAATATTATCTTCTAACTCTCATGGCGATTGCAAGGGAACTGAATGTCTTTTCCATCCGTGAAGCAGACGTTCATCTGGCTGCCGGGCTTCCTCTGACATGGATCAGAAACCAGAGAGAAGATTTCCGTTCCTATCTGCTCCAGAATCCAGAAGTCCATTACCGATTTAACAGCAAAGAGTATCATCTCCGTTTTGTGGGATGCAGCCTTTACCCGCAGGGATATCCGGCTATCGTAAACCGACTTGGAGATTTCAAGGGGACAAATCTTCTTGCAGATATCGGCAACGGAACCATGAACATTCTGTATATCAATAATAAGAAAGCACAGGAAAGCCGGTGCTGGACAGAAAAGTTTGGCGTAAACCAATGCATGATTGCCGCTAAAAACGCTGTTCTGGACAACTTCGGAGTAAAGATTGAAGAATCTACCGTAGAGCAGATTCTGCGGTTTGGAACCGCTGACATTTCAGCGTCTTATCTGGATTGTATTACTGCTGTTGCCAGACAGTATGTCACAGATATTTTTGCCACGCTCCGCAAATATGAATACAATCCTGGCCTGATGCGCCTGTATGTGGTCGGAGGCGGTGGATGCCTGATCCGTAACTTTGGAGCGTATGACAAATCACGAGTTACCATCCTTGATGATATCTGTGCCACTGCCAAAGGTTATGAATCTCTGGCTTATATGAGCCTGAAAAGGAGGGGATAAGCCATGCAGAACCATATCCGCAACACAAACCTGCGATTTAATCTGGACAAAGACCAGCAGCGGAGAGCCTGGGAATATTTACAGACGATGGACAGACAGAATTTTAAATCTTACAGCCAGGTAATCTCCCTTGCACTGGTCGATTATTTTGACCGCTACTACCGCACTCAGGCTGATCCCTATCTGGAAACAAGGGAACGGGAAGAACTTTTTGTGAAACAGATTGTAGAAGCAGTAGAACACAGCCTGAAACAGTCATTGCCGATTTTTCTGTCCGGGCTGACTGCAGGCATGTTGGAAAGGGAATCCCCCATCAGGATGCCCTTTCCAGCTCCTGAAAAAGAACAGCCGGATCGTGATATAGACTGGGATTTTCTTGGAGAATAAACCATTGTGATTGGAGGTGAACACATGACGGACTTTCTGACAGCAGACACAAGCCTGCCATCTTATATGATGTTTCCCCGTTTTCTTCTGGACATGGAAATAAACGAAACTGCCAAAATGCTTTATATGATCCTGCTCGACCGTGCAAGGCTTTCCCAGAAAAATGAGGGCTGGTCAGATACAAATGGTCATGTGTTCCTCTACTTTACGATTGAAGCACTGGCAGAAGTTCTCCACAAAAGCCAGATGACGGTGAAAACTGCTCTGGCAGTACTGGAAAAACAAGAGCTTATCTTCCGAAAACGGCAGGGACCCGGACACCCTAATCGGATCTATGTAAAAATCCCGAAAGAAACCCTCAGCAATACAGACAGAATTCTTTCCTCAAGACAGACAGAAAACTGTCCTATTGACAGACAGGATTCTTTCCCTGATACAGACAGAAAACTGTCCAGTAATAAGAAAGAGATAAAAAAGAACCATTTAACAATAAGAGGGAGTAAAGAGCCACGCTCACCCTATGGAACATTTCAAAATGTTTTTCTGTCAGAGACGGAGCTGGAAAATATCCGGCAGACAATCCCTGACTGGCAGGACTATATGGAACGCTTATCCGGTTATATGGCTTCTACCGGAAAGCAATACCAAAACCATGCAGCTACCATCATCCGTTGGGCAAGACAGGATCATCCTGTTTCCCGGCAACGAAATTATGAAAGTGAGGAATACGAAACATTATGACAACATTTACAGAAAAACCAACAGCTATCACACCAAACAGAGAGCTTCAGTCTGATGAATATTTTAACGAAACAAATCACCTGATCTACTGTTCCAAATGCAATACGCCAAGACAGTGCAGGCATGAATTACAGGGAAAGGTTCTTATTCCTTCCATCCGCTGTAAGTGCCAGCAGGAGATCTTTGAACAGGAGGAAGCCCAGAGAAAACTTCATGAAAAGCAAATGGAAATAGAGCATCTCAAAACCAGCGGCTTACAGGACAAATCACTTTATGACTACACCTTTGCCAAAGATAACGGCAGCAATCCGGAAATGAAACTTGCACACAATTATGTAAGTAACTGGGAAGAGATGAAAGCAAACGCTTCCGGACTTCTCATCTGGGGCGATGTCGGTACTGGAAAATCTTTCTTTGCAGGCTGCATTGCCAATGCCCTTCTGGAAAAAGGCGTTCCTGTACTGATGACCAACTTTTCCCGGATTCTGAATACCCTTACCGGAATGCATTTTGAAAACAGAAACCAGTTCATCAACAGCTTAAACCGCTACAGTCTTCTGATTATTGATGATCTCGGAATTGAGCGGAACTCTGACTTTGCACTGGAACAGGTATTCAATGTGATTGACAGCCGTTACCGCAGTAAAAAGCCCCTGATCATAACAACCAATCTCACTTTATCAGAGCTGAATAACGCCGCTGATATCGCACACAAGCGAATTTATGACCGGATTCTGGAGAGATGTGTTCCCATCCGTATCAATAACCGGAATATCCGTCAGGACAATGCAACAGCTAATTTAAAAAAAACGAAAAAAATTCTGTTAGATAATCACACTTCAAACCAGAGTTGAAACAAAGCAGCATCGCACAATAACTATTTTTCACTGACAGTAGTACTACTTTCTTTTCTTATTTATCACCAGAGACATGCCACTGTCAGTTATCTAAAACTATAGTACTAAACCACAAGATTTTAAAACTAAATCGCCCGGATACGGGCATAAAAAGGAGGTGCCAGATATGGCAAATAAAAGAATTATGACACCAGAAGAAAAAGTGCTTTTACAGGCAAAACACAGACTGGAAGAAATCGAAGCAAGAAACCGTAAAAAGGAACGTAATGCCAGAACACGCAGATTGATTCAAGAAGGAGCGATTCTGGAAAGCATTGCTCCACATATTAAAGAAATGGATTTAGATACCCTAAAGCGGGAGCTGATGCTCCGGCTAAGAGGAATGTAAATACACAAGTTCTACTCCCGAAGGGCGCACTTACTCACCACCCGATAAATCGGGCGGTGGTATCCCCTACGGGGCTCGTGCGCTCTGCCGAGGGCTATCCGCTGTTGCAGGCAACATCGAAAGGAGGTGCCAGATATGGCAATTTATCATATGCAAGCCAAGGTCGTCAGCCGTGGTTCCGGGCGGTCTGCTGTCGCTGCATCTGCTTATATGAGCTGTAGCCGCATATACAATGATTACGATGGCATCCAGCATGACTACACCCGAAAACATGGACTGATCTATCAGGAAGTAATGCTTCCCCCTATGGCTCCGCCTAAATGGAAAAACCGGGAGCAACTCTGGAATGCTGTAGAAGCTGCTGAAAAAACAAAAGACAGCCGACTGGCAAGAGAATTTGTTGTCGCACTCCCTATTGAGTTGGATAAAGACAGCAATATTTCTCTTCTTCAGAATTTTATTCAAAAGAATTTTGTAGATATGGGAATGTGTGCCGATTTCGCCATTCACGATACAGATGGTCACAATCCCCATGCACACATTCTACTTACTGTCCGTCCATTAAACGAAAACGGAACATGGCAGTATAAAACCGAAAAAGAATATCTATGCATCAAAGATGGAGAGGAAAAGGGATTTACTGCTTCTGAATTTAAGGATGCTCAGAAAGAGGGCTGGGAAAAACAGTATCGTTATAAAGCTGGGAAAAAGAAAGTATATCTGACTCCCTCGGCAGCACAGGAGAAAGGTTATGAACGTATCGACAAACATCCAAAAAGCACCCGGTATGGCAGACAAAACCCGATTTCCGAACAATGGAACAGTGAGGAACAGCTCTGCCTCTGGAGAGCAAACTGGGCAGATGCCGTAAATAAAATGCTTGCCCTTAATCAGATAAATGCCGCCATTGATCACCGCAGTTTTGCAGCTCAGGGAATCACTGAACAGCCAACCATCCACGAAGGCTACATTGCCCAGAATATGGAAAAGAAAGGCATGATAGCAGACCGGTGTGAAATCAACCGTCGGGTTCGTGCGGATAACAGAATACTACGGGAATTAAAAACACAGATAAAAAAATTGGTTCAAGCTGTCGAAAAATCTATTCCGGTAATTGCAGAAACATTAGAAGCAATCCGCAATCATATGATTTTTACACAATATCATTTACTTCATAATGAAATGCAAAAAGAAGTGATCCATGACTGGATGCAGCATTTTCGTCCTATCCTAAATAAATATGATACCATTAAGAAAAAGCTCAAAGCGAAAGTTACTGAAAAGAAAGAACTAAATGTGCAAAAAAGTAAAACCAGTATTCTAAATCCTTTCCAGCATATAAAGTTAAACCAGCAGCTTACAACCGTAACAGAAGAAATCGAGGAACTGAAATCTGCCAAAGAACAGCTGCTGTTTCAGGCTGAATGCTCCACAGAGAAAGATATGGCGAGCCTTTCCAGAAAATACGACCAGATGGATAAGAATCTGGATATTCTCGATTCTCAGGATATGGCTCTCAAAGAGCAGCTTGAAAAAGATGCTGTCGCTTTCCAAGAGGAAAAACTCCGGCCTAAACCAGAGCAATATACAGAATTACTGGATGCCAGAATCCAGATACGACCTACTTTCCGAGAGAAACTGATTGAGCAGCTCAAAGGTACTTTTGGTGAATATTATGACTATCACTATCGTGATATCGCAACCCATGAAGTGGATGATCTCAATATGGAAGATCCCTATAGCTTCTCTCATCGTACCTGGGAACTTGAATATCAGAGGAAACAGGAATTGCAAAAAAAACATCCTGTTCAATCCAGGCAAAAATCGCACAACACAGAACTATAATGTTTAAACTACTAATATAAAAAATATCCCGTTTTCTCAAAACAGTTATATTGCTTCATCCCAATAATTCACAAACTGCTAACCACCGAGCAAAAGTGAGGCACAAAGTGCGTAAGCATAATTTGATTTCTTTCCGCTTACGCACTCTCTTTTTATCTTGAGCAAAAAATTCCTACTTTGTAAAGCCAACAAATGGGGTTTGGGGGGCTCCCAAAGTGCGTTTGGATATCCAAACGCTATGCTTGCAAAACCAGTTCCACTAATTTCCCTCGATACTCCCTTCTTCTAAAATCAATGATAATTATAACATTGCCAATTTTGTAAAGTAATAATCAACTTAAAATATAGACGACAAACAATAAAACCATGATACTGTTACAAAAAGCAGTAGCATGGTTTCTTTATATTTCATTATAGATTTTCTCTATCTATCATATTTTCTATTGTTTCTGAGAAACAACACTCTTTCAAATCAATACTTTTGTCCATCTTCACAAGATTTGTATATTTCTCATCTGTATAGTGTTTTGATATTACAGCAAATACTTTATATGTAGGCTGTGCTGTTACATCTCTGATGTCCTTTTTCAGCAATGTGTTCGGTACATTTAATTTCGTATTTTTATCTTTTACGAAGCCAATACAACCACATATATTCCCGGCAGCTTTTTCTGTATATAATTTCGGTCCTCGATCTGTAAATTCTCCTATCATTGTTACGTTTTTCTTAATAAGCATCATACGTTCCAATATATCCAATTTTTGCCCCGTAGAGCCATCTTTTGCAAAAACAAAATCATTTTCTGTTAATCGCTTATCCAGGCATTTCTGGTAAAAATGAATTGCAGAAGCTGTCTCTTTTTTATTCAATCGAACTCCTGTCAAATGTAAAAAATTGTATCTATGGAAAACAACTTCATATCCCTGTACAGATGACAAAATCTTATTACTTTCCTGTAATTGCTTATTCACCTCTTTCGGTAAGCCATATAGGAACAAAACCTTCTGATCCTCAAGATGTTCTTTATATAGTTGTGCCGCTTTTGTCATAATCTGAATTGCACGTCTTTTGTCCATAACTTAATCCTTATCCCATAAAATTTAGAGAAGGGAATGTTCACGCCGCAGCACTAAACATTCCCTTCTCATGGTTGATTTTTCCGTTGTCTGCCAACCTCCAGCACCTTCGTCTGGAAAATATCAGGTTTTTCCGTTGCCTGCCAACCTCCGACACCTTCGTTCGGAAAACGTATCAGATTTTAGGTGTCAACCCACCGCTGATGCACAGCTTTTCTAATTACATTTTACACGAACTATGTGGAAAATGCAATTACAATTTTATCTTATGATGCCCTGCTACATTTTATACACTATTTATCTTACATTTCATTCTTGATAAATTATCTCTTTATCCACAATCTCCCTCGCACATACTTGTATATTGTTCATTCTTCCTATCCATTCCAAGACATTTTCCACCTTTAGCTGTTCTGTAATGCCTTGTGCCTGTTTCATCTGTTCTACAAGTCTTTCAAAGCGTTCCTGTGCCTGTTCTTCTATATCAGCCAAATAACCATTCAGCCTGCCGCTTGTAAGCATATTCAGATATAGCAATCTGCGGTATTCCTTCAAATACCGCAAATGTCTTTGTCCCCATACACCGACAACCCTTTGTTCTTCTTCCTTCGGTAAGGTAAGAGCAGGGATAAGATAATCCCCATGTCTGATATAAGTACCGCCCATCTCTTCAAAAATTGTTTTCTTCATTGTCTGTTCTACCTTTCTTATCGTTCTCTATTCATAGATTTTCTTTACGACCGTTCCAATTTTACAGTAACAATAATTCTTCAATTTTCAGTTCACATTGCCCCTCCCGAAGAAGTATGATAGAATAATTCTATTAAATTGAATCGGAGGTGCCACATGGCTATCAGTTCCAACAATATTCAGGTCTATACTACTTTGTCCAAAGAACTGGTTGCTGAGATTGATAAGGATGCAAAAGCGAACTATCGTACACGTTCCCAGCAGATTAACATGATCCTGACCGAGTATTATAAGACTCAAACAACAACCAAACATGAATCCGAGTAAAACACTGAATTGCCTGAAAACACAGGAAATATCAGTGTTTTCTTATGTTTTCCCTTAATTATAAGGTTCATGAGAGCCATAAGTATTTCCAAAGCTAATGTTAATAGCAACCGGCATTTGATATTCAATCGCTTTTCGTACTGCGTAATCTACTCCCTGCATTAATTCGCTCGTTCTGGGAAATCCATCTTCACTTGTATTTCTCATCTTCACAACAATCAGCTCACTCTCCGGTGCCACACCAGCTAATGCCCCACCGCTTGCTCTTCCATTTCCCGCTGCAATACCAGCCACTGCTGTTCCATGTCCTGATATATCCTGCGTTGCCACAATTGACTGTCTGTTTATAATACTTTGTTGGTTTAAGGCATCGTTAATCTGTTCTCTGGTATATTCCACTCCGATCACATATCCTTCCGGCGGTCTTTCTCCCTTTCTTGGAATCAATGACTGATCCCACATTGTCCGAATCCTTGTCGTTCCATCTGCATTTTGAAAATCTGGATGTGCATAATCGATTCCAGAATCTATCACTGCTATCACCACGCCTTGTCCATATAAAGAAAGACGAGTGCTCTGTACCTCTTGGATACAGGACACTCGTCTCCCATTCGCCACTTGAAAAAATAATCGTTTTGGCTTTTCTACATAATTCACTTCGATAATCTGCGACAATCGTTCTATCAATGATTCTTTGATCGTAATAATTGCATATCCATTTATTAACTCCACAACACTGCTGGCAAGTTCCCGAACCTGATCAAGACTTCCTGTATATTGTACAATTAAAGTCCATTCTTTGTCGGCAAAATCATATCCTACATCAAGATTCGATGAGTTTTCTCGCTCTGTTTCGGTTGCATCCAATGCAAGATTTAATAAATTCTCGAGTTTTTGACTCGTCATGATAAATTGCTCCGATTACTTTTCTATTATTTTCTATATTTATTCTGTAATTTACAATTTATTCCGTCAATCCCAACAGCCAGTCTCTTGCATTGACCCTAAAAGCATATAAAAAGAACCGGGAATTACACCCGATTCTCAATAACTTGCTGCAGTATACATCCCACTGCATCTGAAAATTCGCTGATATTTTGAATCTTCACCAAATCGTGGCCGAATATTTTTCCGGCCACTGCTCCTCCACGCTCGCTTCCCATGAAGATTCCTATAACCTGCATTCCTTTTCTCCTCAATGCCTGCACTTCTTTTGTCGTATCCTGAATAGCAACTAAATCTGTATATTCGTTGTTTTTGTAAAATGCGCCTTCCCCTGCATCCTGGTCATCTTGCGGACTTGCATCCGTAAGTACAAGCAATATTTTTTTCGACTTTTCACTTTTTTCTGCCAGATGTCCTGCTGCCCGAAATGCCAGCCCATCTCTGTTGTTTCCTGCTGCTACATATCGAAAAATTTCGTCTTCTTTTTGATTTTCTTCATAGCTTTTAAAAATCCGCATCACTGTGTATCCCCGAATACTGCAATATGAATAAATCTGTGCCGGAATCTTGCACATTTCCAAACTTCTCGCCAGAATATACGCCTGTGCTGCGATTTTTTCCTGCATCGGTTTACGCGACGAAGAAGCATCTATCATAATATCCACGGAGAATCCCGGTATCTCTACATCTTCCTTCTTCTCAAATACTCTCGGGTTATCCAGATAGATGGCTTTCCATACTTTTGAGGGGCAGATTTTCCCATGGGTTGCCATCGTCGGAAATGTTTCATCTTGTGTTTCCAGACATATTTTCAACTTTTCCGTCAATCTACGGATGCTGTTTCGATAAACTACACTATTTTCCTCAAAATACTTTTTATTCTTTTCGTATTGCTTCTCAGAATCCATCTGAAATTCTACTATCTCTCGTTTTTCTCTTCTACTTTTCCACGAATCTTCCCTGACTGAAGCAGCTGCCATCTTTCCCTTTGTAAAAAGCAAATGACTATTTTTATGATTTCCAACACATAAAATCTTCTCTACCTGTTCTTGCTGCCGCTCTGTGTATATACTTTTCCCAAAACAGCTTTCTACATATCTCCCTGCATCCTCTGCATCACCATGAAAAGTAAATTGGACAAGGTAATGTTTTACCTTCTCCATCGTGCCGGCTTTTCCTTCTGTATTCCCATTCGCATCCTCATAATTCTTAGCTCTCACATAAGTAGCACTTACCTTTCCAACAGAGTGAAATGCCCCAACTACTTTTTGTAGAAAATATGTCCCCTCTTTTTTTGAAACCAATGCCGGTTTATAAGTAAAATATGCCCAGAAAATTTCCTCTGTGCGTTTCAATATCTGTTCTGTCGTCATCTCTTCTGTAAAAGAGAATGCATGTAAAATCTTGGCATCCTCTTCATTTAATCCAGCATCCATGCCAAGTATCTCTCTGCAATGTCCATTTCGTATTTGCTCGATCCTGGAATATTCTTTATTTTTTCGATAACGATTCAAATTTTCCTGTGCATACTCCCTCCGAAGCTCCGTCAGAGCTGAACGTAAGTTTTTTTCCTTTTGATACAATGCATTCTCAAGTCCGATCCACAACAAGCCCTCATACAATTCTTGTTCTTTTCCGGCAAGCATATTAAAAAATGCATCTATTTTTTCCTGATCGAACCACTTATAAGTCAAACCGATTGTCATATTCAGATACATATCTGCTCTTCCATCTGGTGAAAATGCCAGATAAAGCGGCTCCAGTTCATAATTTTCCGCTGCTGTCCATATGAAATTTCGTGCACGTTTCGCTTCTCTGATATCCTGCTCTTCCATCATTGTCCTCTTTTTTCTTCCACTCAAAAAATCTGCGGAATCTTTTGTCGTATACATAGCAACAGAAGCCCTGCAACTGACGTCACAAGGCTTTCTAAATTAATCTGTAAATATATCTTTTTTCTCTGTTTTTCGTGAAATCCTTGCCCGGATGGCATCCCGTATCAATGTCTGTTCATAAGGATCAAAGGATTTGTTTGTAATTCCCATATCCAATGCCGTATAAATGTCCAGCCCTTTCTCCATCAAACCAATTGAGCCTAATAGTCCTCGCAAATCCAGTGCTTTCGAAGATATCTCGGCATTTTCACATTTCTTCTGTAAATCCAGAAATACTGCTGCCAATTCCTCCGAAGCCTCTTTTCTGATATCTGGATATTGATTGCAGATCAGTTTCACCAGGCTTTCTAATGATATCATTGGCATCTGGATTACCGCAAAACGAGATACCACTGCCTCGTTCAATTCTTTTGTCCCTGAATATCCGTAATTCATCGTTGCAATAAAACGTGTTGCCGGATGTAGTTGAATCCTCTCATAGCCTGGCACATCAATCGTTTTACGGAAATCTAAAGTCGCATGCAGTACTGCCATTGCCTCACTTTTCGCCATATTAATCTCATCCAGTACTGTAAATCCACCTGTCCTGGCTGCGGTGTACACCGGTCCCGGACGAAATGTCACTTCCCCGTTTCGAAATGTATCCATCCCGATCAAGGATGCAGCATCCATATTCACATGAAATGACACATCCCAGCGTGGCCTGCCGAATACCCCTGCCAGATTTTCCGCAAAAATATTCTTTCCGGTCGCTTTATGTCCTACCAGTAAAATATTTTCTCCGCACAAAAGTGCAGTGACTGCCTGCTCCCATACCTCTTTACCATAATAAAACTGCTTCGGTAATGGGACTCTGGAAGCATATGCTTCCTCTACCGAATAATTCTTTCGAAATTCTGCTATCTCATCAATCAGCTCTTGTCTGATTCCAAGTTCACTTAATTTTTCTAACAACTGTCATCGCTTCCTTAGTTAAACCCAATCAATCTTCTGGCCACAACATATGCCATTGAAGATACTTTTCTTCCTGAGCGTCCCGGCAGATTCATTGTCTGTCCCAAAATTCCATATCGTATCTTCATAAATACTCCATAATCCTTTTGTTTTAAATACTGCCAGAGTTCTTTCTTCTTCTCCAAATTTTCTTTTTTCTTAGAACGAATACATAAAATTGAAGATACTGTCATCATGATTGCAAGATAATTCAACATGTACTTTCTTAATTTTTTACTCTGAATCCTGCGCAGCTCGTACATATCGATCATCGTCTTTGTCACGAAAATCTGCTGATCTATTCTACTGATCATCACCTTCTCATTGACAGACTGATCTTCTCTTCCAATAAAATAACGGTAGAAATCTACATTCATATAATACAATGTCCGTACATGTGGAAGTGGGTAATATACATAAATATTGTCTACATAAAATGTATGCTTTGGCAAAGTCAACTGACAAAGCTTCAACATATCTGTACGATAAATAACGGAATGCATCAAAATATACTGTCCGATATGGAATTGTCCAATCTCATCCCATTTTAAAATCTGATTTTCCGGAAGTACATTGTCATAACGGATTACTTTTTTATGCTCCATTCCAACTTTCTCATATACATAGTTTGCAATGAGCATGTCTACTTCCTGCTCTTCTTCTTCAAAATTTTTTAGTACATTCAGAATTTTCATCAAAGAAATCCGATCTACCCAGTCATCGCTGTCTACCACTTTAAAATATTTTCCGCTTGCATGTGCTAATCCGGCATTTACAGCATCCCCATGTCCACCGTTTTCTTTATTAATAAGCTTAACGATTCCCGGATACTTTTCTTCATATTCTTTTCCAATCTCAGCTGTGCGATCTTTTGACCCATCATTTACAATGAGAATTTCAACATCTTCGCCTCCTGGAAGAATGGATTCGATTGCCTGTGCCATATAAGTTTCCGAGTTGTAACACGGAATCGCAAATGATATATATTTCATTGTTCTACCCCTATTCTTTTTCTTTTATACTCCCACAAGTATACCCCAGATTCTCTTATTTTCCAACAAATTTCTTATAATATGTCTCTTCTGGCTTGTCAACTCATATTTCCAATGTTACTATAAGTGCATGAATTTTAGGAATTTTTTATAATTATTTTTGTCGGTTACAGTATACATATGTATCATATCCGGCAACAAATCATTTCATTGGAGGACATATACTATGAAGAAAAATGCAATTGTCGGTCAGTCCGGCGGACCTACCGCAGTAATTAATGCCAGCCTATACGGAGTTGTCTACGAAGCTTTGAATCGCGAGGATGTATTCGGTAATGTTTATGGCATGATCAACGGGATTGAAGGTTTCCTGCATGACCAGCTGATGGACATGAAACCTCTGGATGCATCCGGAGAACTTGAATTGATCAAAACAACACCGGGCTCTTATCTTGGTTCCTGCCGCTATAAACTGCCGGAAGATTTAAGCGACACTGTTTATCCAAAATTATTTGAAAAATTTGAAAAATATAACATTGGATACTTTTTCTATATTGGTGGAAATGATTCCATGGATACAGTCAGCAAGCTTTCCCGCTATGCTGCATCAACCAACAGTGATATTCGTTTTATGGGACTTCCTAAAACAATCGATAATGACCTTGTACTCACCGATCATACACCTGGTTTTGGAAGTGCTGCCAAGTATGTTGCTTCCACAGTAAGAGAAATTGCTATTGACGCTTCTGTTTATGACAACAAACAATCTGTTACCATTGTAGAAATTATGGGACGTCATGCCGGATGGCTTACTGCTGCCAGTGCATTGGCAAGAAAATTTAAAAATGATAATCCAGTGTTGATCTATCTGCCGGAAGTTGCATTTGACCAGGATGCATTTATCGAAAAAATAAAATCAAGTCTTGAGACAACTTCCAACCTGGTTGTTTGTATTTCAGAAGGTATCCACACTGCAGACGGAACATTTATCTGTGAGCTTGGCAGTGAAGTCGGCGTAGATACATTCGGTCATAAGATGCTGACTGGTTCCGGAAAGTATCTGGAGAATCTGGTTAAAGAGCGTCTTGGAGTTAAAGTACGTTCTGTTGAGTTAAATGTATCTCAGCGTTGCTCTAGTGCAATGCTCTCCAAAACTGACCAGAAGGAAGCCATCGCTTCCGGTTCTTTCGGTGTCACTGCCGCAATAAAAGGCGAAACCGGAAAAATGGTCGCATTCAAACGCCAGTCTCCTCTCACACTTGATGCAGACTATGTGTTAAATTATGCAACAGAAGATGTGAATGAAATCTGTAATAAAGAAAAGACTGTCCCTCTGGAATGGATTTCCGAAGATGGCTCTGATGTTACAGAAGCTTTTCTTGCATATGCAAGACCTCTTGTTCGTGGAAATGTTTTGGTTCCAACTGATGAAGATGATCTTCCGAAATTTGCATACCGTAAATAATCAAAAAAAGAATGTGCCGCGGCACATTCTTTTTTTGATTATTTTTATTTCTCTTTACGTCTTTTTAATCTGCGGACAATTTTTCGAATCAGGAAAATAAGCAGAACAATAAGTAAAATAATTACGATAACAACTCCTACTATCATCACAAAATACTTATTCGGATGCTTTACCAGATCAATTATATTTTTACTGTCATCTACAACTTTACGTCCATGTGTTGTTGCATAATACTCTGGAACATTTGCAATTCCATCTCCATCTGTATCATCAAAAGACTGCATATATCTTGCGATTGCATCCCAGGCTTTTAATTCTCTGTCGCCTTCCATGATTGCCTGATCTTCCAGGTTTTCTATCGGATTTCCATCCTTATCTTTCGGCGTGATTGCCAGTAAGCCATATGACATATCCATCACTGACCCAAGCATTTGTCCTGTATAAAGGTCTGTCACTACATGATATAATTTATCATCTTGAATCTCTACTCTTTCACCATCTGCATCTGTCAGATAGCAATCTGTAACTTTATTTAAAATCATTCTGTGTGGGTTAAATGTAAAGTTTAACCCGCTGCAATACAGTCTTGCGGTTGTCATAAAATCCGAAATTGAAGCATCTAATTCCGCCGCCAGCTTTAATTCTTTGCCCGTCAGATACGCACTGATCAAAGGATATCCGGCAAGTCCGTCTTTTCCGATTCCCAGTGAAAATGAATTATAAACTGCCTCTACTGTAATATCGCCTTTTGTATACGTATCTCGGACTGTTCCACTAGGAACAACAGCCACGTCTACTGCATCTCCATCATAATATTTTGAATTTTCGACAGCATATACATAAGCATCTGACATGATATTTCCAAGATTTAACTCTTCATGCTTTGCACCCATATCTTGCAAACTATTGAATTCCACATTATTTTCCGCAAGAATTTCCTCTCTTGTATACCCAAAATTGGAAAGGTATTTTTTATCTACAGTATCCATCAATGCATCAATCTTCCGTTGTGTTTCTTCATCTGCTTTTATCTCATCTGATACTGGAATTAATTTATACGATGTTAAATCCCATCGGCCATCTTCTTTCTGTGTCAGCGAAAGCGAACCAAGATTTCTTCCGTATTCCCCACAGGATACAATATATGTATTTCCATGTTGAATTGGATCGTCTAACTGAGAATGTGTATGTCCACTAATGATCAAATCAATATCCGGCACTGCTTTTGCAATAAGCTCATCCTCAGACTTATCTTCGTCATCCCAGGTTCCACTATGAGATACACAGGCAATCATATCCACTTTCTCATTTTTCTTAATTTCTTCTACTGTTTGCTTTACTGCTTCTATCGGATCTTTAAAAATCAGTTCACATGTCGGTGCACATGTCAATGCGTCTTTTCCAAACACCCCCAGCACAGCAATCTTTACATCACCTTTTTGAACCACCACATAATCTTTTACACCATATGTCTCAAATGCCGATTTTATCTGGCTTTGTCCCTCGCTTAAACCAGCGTCTTCCATCGCATCCCAATCTACATTACACACTACCAGATTCGGTACTGTTTCACCGGAATTCTTTGCCGCTTCCAGCATATTTGCAAGCCCCTTAGAGCGATAATCAAATTCATGATTTCCCAGTGTCGTCACATCGTATCCGAGATACCCTAACATACGAAGTTCAGCTGCCTCTGTATCATATACTGCCTGAATCAGCGTTCCCATCGAAAAATCCCCACCATCCAACAAAAGCGTATCCGGATTGTTCTTCTTTTGCTCATCAATCAATGTCTTGATTTTCGCAAAACCTCCCACTTCTTCCTTCTCACCATTTATAACTGTTGAGAAGCTGTTTAAATGCGAGTGCGTGTCGTGGGTAAATAATACATCCAGTTTCTTTGCCCCATCCGCTGCCTGAACTGTAAATCCCAGCAGCAATGGAATCAGCATTGTGACCGAAAGTATATATACCACTACTTTCTTCCATTTTTTCATATTGCATTTACCTGCCTCTTTTTATATTATTTATTAATTTTATCATTTAATTGAGGCAATAGCAATAGACCAACAGGGGAACCAACAGGGACGGGGATGAACCAATGGGGACGGGGACAATAACATTTAGTTAAGCTTTTTTCAAATTAATAGTTGACAAAATCGTAAAAATGTGCGGCACCTTACTGATTATT
>ENA-OWON01000172-OWON01000172.1-gut-metagenome-genome-assembly--contig:-NODE-172-length-38777-cov-5.371421_pt1 | contig 38777 bp, 25 predicted proteins | sample MGYA00248257_ERZ651798 | MGnify/ENA primary metagenome ERZ651798 (study PRJEB26908, sample SAMEA4031708) | gut metagenome | biome: gut; feature: normal infant; material: stool | place: China | collected 2015... | reverse complement strand
GTGCTGCCCCTGGCGGAAAGTCGACTGCCGTAAGAGCTGCCTTGCCAGAAGGGAGTCTGCTCTTCAGCAACGAACCGATGCGCACCCGCTCACAGATTCTTGCCGAAAACGTACAGAAGTTCGGCCATCCGGATATGATTGTTACCAACAACTATCCCCGCGATTACAAGAAATCGAAATTGCAGTTTGATGTGATCCTTACCGATGTTCCCTGCTCCGGCGAAGGAATGTTCCGCAAAGATGAAGGGGCTATCGGCGAATGGAGTACCCAGAATGTGAACAACTGCTGGCAGTTGCAGCGCGAAATCGTATCGGATATCTGGAACTGCCTGAAGCCAGGCGGTATCCTGATTTACTCTACCTGCACCTTCAATGCGCACGAAGATGAGGAGAACGTGGACTGGATATGCGAAGAACTTGGCGCAGAAGTGATGGCACTGGAGGGTGTAGAAGATGCATGGAACATCACCCGCAACCTCACGGGCACCGACTTCCCTGTTTACCGGTTCATTCCTGGCGTTTCGCGAGGCGAAGGTCTGTTTATGGCGATTCTGAAGAAAGAGGGCGAATGGGAAGCAGGTTCTTCAGTCAAGGAGAACAGGAAAGATAAGAAGAAGAAAGACAAGAAGGTGGCTAAAGGAAAGGGACCGGAGATTCCGGACGACTGGCTGAAGACAGATACGGAATGGATGCCTGCAGAAAGCAACGAGACGGTTTACGCCATTCCGGGCAGATGGAAAGACATCTACGACCAGGCTGAAAAGAACCTGAAGGTGCTGCATGCCGGTGTGAAACTGGGAACTGACAAGGGAAAGGGTCTCATCCCCGACCAGGCTCTCGCGCTCTCTACGATGCTCAACAAAGATCACTTTCCACAGGTGGAGTTATCCTACGAAGATGCCATCCGCTACCTTCGCAAGGAGGCTGTGAATCTGCCTACCGATACGCCTAAGGGTTATGTACTGGTAACCTACAGACAGGTTCCGATAGGCTGGGAAAAGAACATTGGCAACCGTGCCAACAACCTCTATCCGCAGGAGTGGAAGATCAAGAGCAGCCATGGGACGGGAGAGCCGTTTATAGTTAATAGTTTATAGTTAACAGTTTACAGCAAGAATGAATAATTCAACACTCAACATTCAACATTAAAATAAAAAATGTTCAGCATCATCGCCTGTATATCAAAAGTGCATAGAGCTATCGGGTACAAGAACCGGTTGCTCTATGCCATCCCATCGGACATGACCCGATTTCGTATGCTCACAACTGGACATACGATCATCATGGGCAGGAAGACATTTGAGTCGCTGCCGAACGGAGCCTTGCCCAACCGCCGCAATATTGTTATCTCGAAGACAAAAGAGCAGATAACAGGGTGCGAAGTATACACCTCTCTGGAAGAAGCGCTGGCAGCAAGGAAAGAATCTGTTGGAAGCAAAAAAACGGCAGCAAGCAAAGAAGCGGTTGGAAGCAAAGAAGCTTCAGATGAATGTTTCATCATCGGAGGAGCCAGCATATATGAACAGGCTTTGCCTTTTGCAGACAAGCTTTATCTCACAATCGTAGAAAAGGAGCCTGAACATGCCGATACCTTCTTTCCGGAAATCAATCCGGCAGAATGGGAAGTGACAGAAAAAGAAATGAGGAATGAAAACGGCTTACCGTTCACATTCCTCACCCTTTATAGAAAGCAGTAATCCCGCAGGGAGCTACTGCTTTTTTTTCTTTTTTATATCTTATTTCTCTGCTGCAGCCTCCTCATCAGTTTCCTCTTCATCATCGTTGAAACTCTTGAGGTCCTGCATAGAAAGCTGACGGTTGATAGATGCATTAAAAGAGATGATGGTCTCGCTGCGAGACAATCCCAGTGGCTGCAACTTATCATGGATGATTTCCAGGAGATGATGGTTGTTGAGCGCGTAAATCTTGATAAACATATCAAAGCTGCCTGTAGTATAGTGGCACTCTACAACCTCAGGAATCTTCTTCAACTCCTCTACAACCTGGTCAAACTTCTCAGGCTCCCTCAAATAGAGTCCCATATAGGCACAAGTTTCGTAACCTATCTTTTCTGGGTCAATGATGAATTGTGAACCCTTGATGATACCAAGATTTGTAAGTTTAGCTACACGCTGATGAATGGCAGCACCGCTCACATTGCAAGCGCGTGCCACTTCCAAAAATGGAATACGGGCATCCTGAGAAATCAGCTTCAGAATCTGCCTATCTAATGAATCTAAAATTTGTTTTGACATAATACTAATAATTTGCTTGCAAAGATAATACAAAAAATTAATAAAAGCAATTTTTTAAGAGAAAAAAATGATAAATTAATATTATTTTCCTTTTTCTGTAGCAGAATAACTGATTTTTAATGCTTTTGCCTGGCGCAAAGCCTGCTTTACATCGGTTATCACACCCATCTTGGTTTCCTGATCCGCTTTGATTGATACGGTCATCAGCTTCTGGTCTTCCGGTGACATACGCTTCTTTTCTGCCGAAATGTAATCCATCACTTCGGGAGCCGAAGCAAACTTATCATTCAACTGAATCTGGGTACCGGTACCATACTTTGCCTGCATCTCTTTGGTTGGCTTACCTATATAAATATGGCTCACCGCCGATTTCTTGGTCAGGCGGGTGAGTTCCTTGCCTTGTGGCAAACGGCAGTCTACCTTCAAGGTAACCTGGCGCATGTGGGTAACAATCATAAAGAAGAACAGTACGGAGAAAATGAGGTCTGGCAGAGAAGATGTATTCAACCCTGGCACTTCATGCGATTTCTTATGAAAATTCATCATTGTTTACCTCCTTTCTGCTGTTCAGTAGCTGTTTCTGTCGAATTTTCTTCCCCTTGCTTTTCTTCAGCATTGGCATCAACACGCTGGTCGGCATGAGTCATTGCGTTGGCATACGACTCTGTGATACGCTGCGGACAGATGTTGCGCACCTGTTCTTTCTGGTCATTGTTCAAGAGGGCATAATCCCTGTGATATTTCTTCTGGGCTGTTTCGTTGCGTAGCTGGCTATATGCTTCCATCAGCTGATTCTGCATCTGGAAATAGAGATTATAGTCGGCATCGCGGTCACTCTCGATAGAGATGAGATGTTTCTTGCCCAGGCGATGTACAAAGCGGATGGTTTCTTCCTTGAGCTGGCTTACCTGCATCGGCTTACCGTTGACCAAAAGCGTATCGCCAGCTGTCAGGCGCAGCGCCATCAGGTTAGCCTTGTCTGCCACCGACTGCTGCTGTTCCTTCTTCTGCTGTTCAGGTGAAGGGAGTTGGCGCAACAGTCCCTTATCCACATCCATCGATGTGGTGACAAGGAAGAATATCAACAGCATGAACGAGATGTCGGCTGTAGATGTGGTATTCAGTCCCGGGGTTTCGTGTTGCTTCCTTCTAATCAGCATATTTAATCCTTATTTATAGAATAGAGAACCCAAAGAGCTCTCTTTAGTTTTTCTTCCGAATATAACGTGTAGCACCGAAACAGACGGCACCGATTCCTGCCAGCAGCATCAGGAGCGATGTGATGACAAACATATCTGAAAGCTTGAGCCAGAGCCAGTCGGCATAATTCTCGCCATTGATGAGCATCGGAGCAGAACCGCCCAAAAAGAAGGTAAGCAGCAAAACTGCCAAAGTTCCGATCCATGTGATGCGGAAGATGCGGCGCACGGGAATGCCATTCACTACAGCCTCCGACTTGCTGCTGCGATAATCTCTGATCATCGAAAAGACTGCCAGACCTGTACCTCCTATCAGGAAGAGCCACATCAGCAGGATGAGCACATCGGTAAAGAGAGGCGCATTAAAGTCGGGGTTCTCTTCGAAAGGCAAATCGTAGCCTACCAAAAAGAACAGACCGAAAACCAGCACCGCCAATCCTATCATGATATAGAACACCTGCTGCGATATCTTTTCGGCCGACTTCGTCTTCTGCTTTGAAAATTGAAATTTAACCATTTCTCTCTTCGTTTATTTATTCTTGGCAATAATATCCATTAAAGTAACCGCCGACTCCTCCATCTGACTTGTCAGGTGCTCCACCTTAGAAAGGATGTAGTTATAGAAAACCTGAAGAATGAGGGCTACGATGATACCGAAGATGGTAGTGATGAGCGCCACTTTCATACCCGAAGCAACGATAGTAGGACTGATATCGCCCGCCTGCTGAATCTGGTCGAACGACATGACCATACCAATCACGGTTCCGAGGAATCCGAGCGATGGAGCCATTGCGATAAAGAGTTTGATCCAGGAGCAGCCCTTCTCCAGGTTAGCCGCCTGAACGGTACCATATCCGCTTACCGAGCGCTCGATGTCATCAAGACTCTCGCTGATATGCATCAAACCCTGGTAGCAGATAGAAGCCACCGGTCCGCGGGTATTCCGGCAGAGCGTCTTAGCCCCTTCCACATCTCCCGCCGCCACCTTCTGGTCGATATCCTGCATCAACTTCTTGGCGTTGATTTCAGAGAGACTCAGATAGATGATGCGCTCGATACAGAAAGCCATACCCACGATGAGGGCGATGGCAACGAGAGACATAAATCCCGCATTACCCTCTATAAACTTTGTCTTAAGAACTTGATGAAATCCCATGTTCTCTTCTTGAGCCATCATAGGCAGAGAACACATCCATGTGAAAACCAATATTGCAAAACGTGCAATAGCTGTATTTTTCTTCATATACCTTATTATATATATAAAAGCGGAAAGAGGGGGATTCGAACCCCCGAACCGGTTTTGCCGGTTACACGCTTTCCAGGCGTGCCTCTTCAGCCACTCGAGCACCTTTCCATATTCCGAAGAACTCTTCTTAATCGCCACAACATGCTGCTGCAACAATTTCGAAGTGCAAAATTATTGCTTTTCCTCCGAAATACCATAACTTTCATTGTTTTTTTATGTTTATTTAAGGAGTTTTGAAGGCTTGCGTCCTATACTTGCGATACGGATAGCGGAAAAACCCGCTCTGCATTGAGGTTGGTCTGTCGGGCAAACTCCTCTTCGCTTATGCCATAAGCCTTGGCGAGCGTCTTCATCACTTCTACCACAAAAGCACTCTCGTTACGCTTGCCGCGATAAGGAACAGGCGCCATATACGGACTGTCGGTCTCCAGAACGATGCGATCCAGAGGAACTACAGCAGGGAGGTCTTCACGCAGATGGCTGCTCTTGAAAGTAGATACGCCACCGACGCCCAATACAAACTTATCGAAGGAGAGCAGTTCTTCGGCTTCCTTCTGATTGCCCGTAAAGCAATGGAAGACGCCACCCGGCAGTTCTTTCTCATACTTTCTGAGCAGATGCACCATCTCGTTCTGCGCCTTGCGACAATGAATCATCAGCGGGAGCTGGGTTTCTACCGACCATTTTACCTGTTCCTCGAAAGCCTCGAGCTGCTCGTTTTCGAACTCACGGCTCCAGTAATAATCAAGTCCTACCTCTCCGATAGCGATCAAGTCAGAAAACTGAGGAGAACCCGCCTGACAGGCATTACCGGTCATGCGATGCTCCTCCAGTATCTTCCGGAGTTCAGCCAGTTGTTCCTTCCAGTCAGCCTTCACCTCTTCAGGATGCAGACCAATCATCGGATAAGCATAGCCTGGATATTCCTTAGCCAATGCCAGGACCGCGTGTGTGGTCTTCACATCGATGGCAGGCAAGAACACCTTGCCTACCCCCGCTTCCTTGGCACGGGCGAAAGCCTCCGCCCTATCCTCATCAAATTCTTCCGCATCGAAATGCGTATGTGTATCTATTACTTTGAACATTGCCCTATCAACTGTCAACTATTAACTATCAACTAGTACTGTCGCTTCATCATTTTCTGAGCATACTTTGCCAATTCCTCCTTACGCTCAGCAGGCACATTCACGGCATCCAGATACTTCTTGCTCTGCTCGAAATAATAAGCAATCTTATCCTGCGCCATTTTGTCGATACCTATCTCGTTGTAAAGACGGGTAACTGCAGCCACCTTCTCCTTGCGGTCGAACTCCTTGGCATCCACCCACTTCTGCAGTTCTGCACGCTGAGCCTCATCAGCAAGATTGAAGGCATTGATGAGCATATACGTCTTCTTGTTAGATGTGATATCGCCACCAATCTCCTTACCGAACACCTTGGTATCGCCGTAAACATCGAGGTAATCATCCTGCAACTGGAACGCCAATCCTATCTGCTCGCCAAACTTATACAGGTTCTCTGCATCCTCATCAGAAGCATCGGCAAGGATAGCACCCATCTTCAGGGCACAAGCCAGGAGAACGCTGGTCTTGAGGCGGATCATCTCGATATATTCCTCCTCCTTCACATCGTTGCGGGTTTCAAACTCCATATCAAACTGCTGACCTTCACCAATTTCCAGGGCAGTGGTCGTAAAGAGTTTCAACACCTTGGCAAGATGCTTTTCATCACATTGAGCCATACGCTCATAAGCCAGAACGAGCATGCTGTCGCCCGAAAGGATTGCCGTATTGGCATCCCATTTCTTATGAACCGTTTCATGACCGCGACGCAAATCAGCATTGTCCATCAGGTCATCATGCAGCAAAGTATAGTTATGATAAGTTTCCAGGGCAACGGCATTCATCAGAATCTTCTCAGGATTGTCCTTGAAAAGATTGTAGCCCAGAAGCATGAGCGTAGGACGAATACGCTTGCCACCCATAGAAAGTACGTATCTAATAGGCTCATAAAGAGACTTTGGCTTTCTTTCGTAAGGCAAATTAGCCAGAAACTCATTTACCATGCTTAAAATTTCATCTGCTGTCTTCATAATAATGTATAATTTATAATGTATAATTTACAATGAACAATTTATAATTTATAGCTGGAACACTACCGGGATGGCAATCATCGTGCGACAGACCTTGCCTTTATCGATGCCCGGTTTCCACTTCGGCATCATCTTCATCACCCTCAAAGCCTCGTTGTCGAGCAATGGATCTACCGAAGTGCTTACCTTGATATTGGCAACACTTCCATCCTTGTTTACGATAAAGGATACCACTACGGTACCCTGAATCCTACTCTTCTGGGCTGCTACAGGGTACTTCAGGTTCTTGGTAAGCCACTGCATGAAGGCAGACCAGCCACCAGGAAACTGCGGTATCTTCTGCACGACGGTCAGTTTGATAGGAGCCTCAGCTCCCGGATTCTCAATGGGAGTTTCAGGAACCGCTTCCTTCACCTCAGCTCCATCCACTACACCCGAGCCGTCGCCGATAACCAGTTCGCTGGTTGTAGAACTGATTTTCTGCGGTGCCTTCTGAGTCTGTTGCTCGGCAGCCTTCACTTCCTGGGTAATTGACTTAGAAGCAGGAGCCGAAACAGCCTCCGCACTCACCATATCTTTCTGGTCGGGACGAGCCGACATTTCCAGATCCTGTGAGAGATCTTCCATCGATTCAGACAAGTCATCATCTCCCTGCGGACCTCTCTGATATTGGAGTCCTACAAAGATGAAAGTAAAAGCCAGCAGCAACCCCAGCAGGAAAAATGTAACCCGCTTATCTTCCAGTTGTGCGCTATTTGATTTCTTAATTTCCACAATAAAAACCGTTTAAAATCGTTATTTCCTACGAAAACATTGCAAATTTACTTCTTATTATTGAAAAAAGCAGTATCTTTGCCAAAGAATTAGAAAATTTAAATGAAAAAATATGTAATTTCCGCAATATTGACGCTTTTTGCGACAATTATTGATGCTCAAGAGAGCCAAACGGGGTATAATTTCCTTCGCTTGCCGGTGAGTGCTCACGCAGCTGCTCTGGGTGGCGACAACATCACCTTGATAGAAGATGATGAGGCACTCATATTCCATAATCCGGCTCTCCTGTCATCAGTAAACGACAAGACGGTCAATCTCAATTATATGAACTATATGTCGGGGGTGAATACTGCCTCGGCTAGTTTCAACCGTACTGTCAACGACAAGGCTTCGTGGGCTGTTTCGGCTCAGCTTGTTGACTACGGCAAGATGAAAGAGACGGATGAGAACAACATCCAGATGGGTGAGTTCTCTGCAAAGGACATTGCCATTGCGGGTTACTTCTCTTATATGCTCGGTGAAAAGTTTGCGGGTGGTATTGCCGCCAAATTCATCACTTCGTATATTGGCGATTACAATTCTATCGCTGTGGGAGTGGATCTGGGTATCAACTATTACGACCCGGAAACGGAATGGTCGGCTTCTTGCGTGGCAAAGAACCTGGGTGGACAGCTGAAAGCTTACGACAATGAATATGAGAAGATGCCAATCGACCTGCAGTTGGGTGTGACGAAACGCTTCGCCAACGCACCGTTCAGGGTATCAGCCACACTGGTCAACCTGAACCATTGGGACAGCAGTCTTCGTGATCATGCCGTAGTAGGTGCCGACATTCTGCTTTCGGAGAGCCTGTGGATAGGTGCCGGCTACAACTTCCGGAGAGCCAACGAGATGAAAATCAGCACCTCAGAAGATGAGGAAAGCAGTCATGGAGCCGGTTTCTCTGTGGGTGGCGGTATCAACCTGGAGCGCTTCCATCTGAACGTTGCCTACGGCAAATATCACGTCAGTAGCAGCAGTCTCATGCTGAACGTAAGTTACAGATTATAAATTGTACATTATAAATTATACATTATAAATTATACATTAAAGTTAGTTCGAAATTATGAAGAAAATAACAATAGCAATAGACGGATACTCTTCTTGCGGTAAGAGTACGATGGCAAAGGATCTTGCCAAGGAAATAGGTTATGTTTATGTAGATACGGGCGCCATGTACCGCTCGGTAACTCTCTATGCGCTGCATCATCAGCTCTTCGAAGCAGATGGAGCCGTAAAGACTGAAGAACTGCAGAAGGAGATGAAGAACATCAGCATCTCATTCAAGTTTAATACAACAACCGGGCGCCCAGACTGCTATCTGAACGGCGAACTGGTAGAAAAGGAAATCCGTTCGTTAGAGGTTTCCAACCACGTTAGTCCGATTGCCGCCGTTCCTTTTGTCAGAGAGGCGCTGGTAGAGCAGCAGCAGAAGATGGGCGAAGCCAAGGGTATCGTGATGGATGGCCGCGATATAGGTACCACCGTGTTCCCTAATGCCGAACTGAAGATTTTCGTTACAGCCAGCTCACAGGTGAGAGCACAGCGCCGTTTCGATGAACTGAAGGAGAAAGGAATGCCAGCCGACTTCGATGCGATTCTGAAGAATGTAGAGGAACGCGACTATATCGATACTCACCGCGAGACTTCCCCACTCAGAAAGGCTGATGATGCCATTACGCTCGACAACAGCAACATGACCATTCCTGAACAGAAGGCATGGCTGATGGAACAATATCAAAAGGCAATAGCAGAATAAGCTACAGAAAAGAGACTGCCGGGTTATTTGTGCAAAAATACGTTAAATATACTACTTTTACCGATAAATTTATTTTATTCGATGAAAAAGATTTGGAAAAAAAACTTCAATTTAGTATCTTTGCAATCATATTAACAAGGTAGTAATGATATAGATTATAAATTTTGAGTTAATTACTGTTTTTTGAAGGTGATAGGTCTTCGGGAGAAGATTTATCACCTGTTTTATTTTCAGACAGTATATAAAAGATGCCCCCTTGCTACCGCAAAACGCGGTAGCAAGGGGGTTAACTAATTAATACCCAGCACTTTAAACTTTCCAATCAACGATAAAACTATCCTCTACCCATATACGGTGAAACACCGTATCAAGTATATCAAATAACTGATAATCAATATTTTAGCTCTTACTACAAAAGAGCCGAACTTTCCTTGATAATCTTATCCCTGCACTCTTCCATCAGCCACTTCGGCGTACTGGTAGCGCCACAGATACCTACCGTTTCCACATCCTTGAACCAGTTCATATCTATCTCGTCGGCACTTTCTATCTGGTAGCTGTTGGCATTCACACTCTTGCATTCCTTGAAAAGCACCTTACCGTTCGAGCTCTTTCTGCCACTCACAAAGAGGATGACATCATGCTTGCTGGCAAAGGCAGCGATGTTAGGCATGCGGTTAGCCACCTGACGGCAGATGGTATCGAAACTCTTGAAGACAGCGCCCTCAACAATATGCTCCTGGCAGTATTCGATGATGCGGTGGAACTCATCGAGACTCTTGGTAGTCTGGGAGTAAAGATAGATATCTTTCGAGAAATCCAGCTGACCGGTTTCCTTCAGCTGCTTCACATCCTCAAACTTCTCTACCACGATGGCATGACTCTCCGTCTGCCCCACCAGTCCGAGTACCTCAGCATGCCCGTTCTTGCCGAAAATCACAATCTGTGCCTCCGGATTGTTGACATACTGCTTCTTGATGCGGCGCTGCAACTGGAGCACCACAGGACAGGTAGCATCGATGATTTCGATGTTGTTTCGCTCAGCAAGGGCATAAGTCTCAGGCGGTTCACCATGAGCACGGAGCAAGACCTTTACGCCCTGCAGTTCCTCCATCTGCTCATGGTCTATCGTGATGAGTCCCGCTTCATGCAGGCGCTCCACCTCCATACCGTTATGCACAATATCGCCCAGGCAGTAAAGTTTACCGCCCTTAGCCAACTCCTCTTCAGCTTTCTTGATGGCAGTGGTTACGCCAAAGCAGAACCCACTGCCGTTATCTATTTCTATCTGCACGATATTCGTTTTTAATTCATTGTACATTAATCTTCACCACCACCTTAGCATGGTCAGGATCATTCGTAATCATGAGGATACGAGGGTGTCTGACACGCGATTTCTTCAAGTCGGCAGCCACAGCCGTCACCTTCATCTTAACGGTCTCTCCTGGCTGAATCTTACTCTTCTTCAGGTTCACCTGCAAGCCCATCGTAAACATCTGCATGCTTCGGATATCCAGTTCCGACTTACCCTTATTGGTAATCAGAATCTCACCCTTCAGCTTCTTCTTTCCATTGAAACTACCCAGATTGAGGTCGGTGGCAGACATCTCTAACTTCGGAGCCAGTGCCTTCCTGGCTGGAGTCATGTTCTCGAAACCAGGAAGAAGAACTGCTGAAACCACGATTTCCTTCTCAGGCGCAATCTTATCGCCAGGACGCTCACCGAGATAAACCGATGTCTGGTTCAATCCCAGGTCGCGCAGTTTCTTGGAATCCAGCACGAAACTGATTTCGGCAGAATGACGCGGAGCTACCTTGGAAGGCGATACGAAAGCATGAAGATAGGATGGCAGATGCATCACTACCGGCTCCAGTAATTCGTCGGTAGGATTGAAGATATGGATGCGCTGAACCGGACGGTCGCCACGGTTCACGTCATCAAACTCCACCTCCTGGGCATCACTCTTGATGACACCCAGCATCTCATCGTAAGAACCAGCGAAATCTACTACGCTGCCCACTACCTTTCCCCTCATAGAGAGGATGAACGGCTCTTCATCCGCATTGGTATAGAGGCAAACCTGCTTGGTGAAAGTACCCATCTGCTTGGCATCGTATACCGCCTTGATGACGAAACTTTCGCCGGCAGCTATGCCCGTCTTCGGATAATCTACCTCCGTACAGCCGCAGCTTTTCAACACATTGTTGATAACCAAAGGCTTGTGCCCGTCATTCTTCAGCACGAATTCGGCAGTTACAGGCTTGCGGAACACCACCTGTCCGCAGTCTACCACCTCGTGCTGGGTTGTAATCTTCTGTGCTGATGCAGGCAGCGCCAACAGCGCTGAGAGCATCCATATATTCATCCGTTTCATACTATTCTATTTTAAATTATCAATCTATAAACTATAAACTATTAATTGTTAACTCTCAACTCATACGTCTCTGTGCGGCCACCAAACTCCGGACTGTAGGTACACTCAGCGGTGCAAGTTCCGCTCTGATAGTCGCCCTTTCTATCCACGTAATACTCCATTTCTACGATGTGCTTACCTTTAGATAAACGATCGAAATAGAAATTTGTTGCATGATCTCTTGGAGAAACATAGCAGCCTATGCCCCACTGATAACCGCTCAACTGGTTAACCGGTTCCAAACATGCCGCACGCTTATCCATAATCTGCACAAAGTCGTAGTCGCGGTCGGCGGTGATGATGAGCGTTACCTTCACCTTCTCGCCTACCTTCGCCTGCGCCTTGCCCTTGCTCTCAGATTCGGCAGGAACGATGACACGGCGCACCTTGATGCCCGACTCCATAGAACCTATTTCGCTGATAGGCTGCTTAAACTCTGCATAGACAGCACCCCAGCTGGTATACTCGCTCTTCTTGTCGATACTCAGCACGGATGCCTTGCCCGTCTTTTCGGTCTTCACATAGCCCAAAGTAGTGGAATCCTGAGGCATCGGCAGCAGCTTGCCATCCAGTTTCAGCACGGCATTTTCAGCCTTCCTGTTCCAGTTGCTCTCATTGCCCTTCATAAAGGCGTAAACAGCATCCACGGTGTTCACCGGCGTATCCCAAACCTGGGTGCGCTTCGACATCAGGAGCCAGCGCTGCATCTCCTCGATGGTCTGCTGTTTGCTAATAGCAGACGATGCTGATGAAATAGCAGCTATAGACTGAGCATCCAAAGCCTGCAGAGCCTCGATAGCAGCCACCTCCGTTGGAATCTTATAGTTTCTCCAACTATAGTACGCCTTGCGAGTATCATAATATCTGCCCATATCCTCACGATAGACGGAATATTCCTCCATGCTCTTCAAGTAGTCGGCAGCCGTCTTGTAATCGTAGTTTAGGGCGAGTATCACAGCAGCCTTCGCCTTGCCATAGATGGTCAACGAACCCGTCATCTTCTTCAGTTTTCCGAGGAGATAATCCATGTCATTCAAAGCAGGAGCTTTGAGTTTCACACAAGTCCCATCCATTGCGACAATATAGAGATAATGCAAAGCCATCTCGCTTGGCGTAGCCTGGTAAGCCTCGCCCTTCTTGCCATTGCGAGCGGCTTTCTGCGCAGCCTTTGCCTCATCCTCCTTCATCGCCTTCACCTCACGAGCCGTTTGCTGACGCAGATAGTCGATTGCTCCCGAAAGCATACTTGCGGTAGAGGATTGTCTGCCCACGATGGCATTGAGACGAACCATCATCTCTGCCACAGCCGTGGTCATATATCTGCTACCGCTCATGCCCTTCCACCAAGAGAAGGAACCATCCTTGTTTTGGAGTTTCTTCAGGAGAGCGACATACTTGTTCACCTTCTTTTGCAAGGTATCAGAAGCCGATGCCAAGCCCGAAGCATCGTCGATGTCCTTGGCATTCACGTTCAAGGTCTTCTGGATATGGCGGCTCACGGTGTTAGCATAGATGGCGGCCATCAAGGAGAGTGCATCCTCCTCGGTAGGATTGCTGATGGCAGGCAGCGCCTTCACCATCAGCCAACTTGGGTTATTGGTGTACTCGATGGTTACCTTTGCCTCTTCAGCGCCCTTCGCCTGCTTGCCCTCCTTGTTCAGGAAGAGTTTGCTCAGGTCGAAGTTCTGCTCACCCTTCTGATGCAGGGTGATAGGCAGGGTGTTCACCACGAGTTCACGGTTGCTCAAAACCGGCAGATAGTGCTGTTCACCATCGCTGTAGCCATTACCGGCAGCCACCACCTTATTAATATATACGCCTTCTTTCAGTCCCTGGACATCAAAGGAGATGGTAGCAGAGCCCTCGGCATCGATGCTGTAGTTCTGCGTCTTCTGCCAAACCACCTTGTTGTTCTCCGGGTCGAGAATCTGCATACGGGCGTTGCCGCTCACCTTCTTGTCGGAAGTATTGAAGAGTTTCACCACGATAGTTGCCTTATCGCCCTCACGCAGGAAGCGAGGCATGTTAGGCTGCACCATCACGGTCTTCTGAGCCACAGCCTCATCCACCAGCAAACCGTTGCGCATCTCCTTGTCATGAGCCAATCCCATGAACTTCCAGGTAGTCACGCTCTCCGGCAGGGTAAATCTGATGGCTACGTTGCCATTGTTGTCGCTCTCCAAGGCAGGATAGAAGAAGGCGGTCTCGTTCAGGTTTTCACGCACCTGCACCTGGTCGAGGAACTGTCCTGCATCTGAGCTAGAACCACCGACAAACTGCGGCATCTCCTCTACTACATCAAAAACCTTGTTGGCAGATGGAGCAGCCGCTCCGACACGGGTCATTTTAGAGCCGCGAATCCTGATGACTCTCCCTTCTTCCTGAACCAGCTCGTCTTTCTGTATACGAACAGACTCAACGGTTCCGCCAGAAGAACGCTCCAACTTGCACAGTTCCACCGCTTGCATATAAGCATAATAGCTAAAGAATTTGCCATCAAACTTATCTACATCCAGTCCCCTCTCGTCATAATACTTGGTAGGATAAACGCCATTCAAGTAAAATGAACGGAAAGTGAGGTTGTGCTTCCAGTAGCAGTTTGGCAAACTCTGATAGAAGCCCAGGGAGAAATTCCAGGAATGTGGGGCTATCTGGTCGAGCGACTTGTCATAGAGCACGCTCATCAGCTGCGCCTTGGCTGGCTTGCCGTCAGGGGTGGTAATCTTCAACGTCCACTCCTCCTTCTGTCCAGGGGTCAGACGGTTGCGGAAGGTCTTCCAGGCGATGTTCAGTTTCTTCTCAGGCAAAGGACGGGCGATGCTCATCATTCGGGTATAGCACTTGCCTTGCTTCACGAAACTATAGTTCAGTACGATGCCCGACGCATATTCCTCCTTGTAGGTGAAAGGCAGAGTCACGATACTGTCGCCCAACTCCCAGGCGCCCTTCTCCAGCAGTTTGTTGCCGGCGATGATGGAATATACGATATGCGCTCCGTTCTCCGAAGAACCCACCTGGATATAGACAGGCTTGCCATCACGAGGGAAGGTCTTCGCCGTCTGATAATACCATTCGGTGGTTGGCTCCACCGGATGGGTATCCTTCATGCTGAAAAGGGTGAACTTCTGCTGCAGGGTATCCTGTCCGCAGATTGCCTCCAGCTGATGAACGCCCGATTTCCAAACGAGGGAAGAAGAGGCAGAGGATGCAGAAGAAGCATATTCCTTGATAGAAACCGGTGCATTCGCCTCGGCATCCTTCCATTCGCCCTTATCAATTCGATATTTCAACCTACAAGAAATCGGCATTCCACTGGCATTGCGGTAAGCGAAGGTCACCGTCTTCAGACTGTCTGTTTCGATACGCTTAGGAAGATTCACCGTGAGGATGGTTGGTTTGGTGCCCAGAGGCAGACTCATCACGCCCTCATGGCTCTCACCACTGATGTCGGTAACGATAGCTGAGACCTCGAAGTTGAAGAAACGGGCGATGCGCATGAAATCGCTCATATCAGCCTCGTCTTTTCCTGACAAGGAAGCCTCCAGCGGAATCTCTACATCGAAGGTTCCGTCCTCACGAGTCACGCAACTGTCAGTCTTCACCAACTGTCCGGCAGAGCCTGCGCCCCACCACCAGAGCTGGTTTCTGCGAGTCACCTGATACTCCACCTTGGCACCCTGCACAGGCACACCGGCGTAGGTCTTTGCCGAAGCCTTCACCACTACGGTGTCGCCCCAATTATATTTCTCGTTCACCTTCGGGAAGGTAATCTCGAAGGTTGGACGCTTGTATTCCTCAACTCTGAAATATTCGCTTGCTGTACCATTCACGGAGATGGAATACTGTCCTGTCTTTCCCTCCTTCGGGAGTTCGAAATCTACCGAAGCCGTGCCATACTCGTCGGTCGTAGCCTTCTGCTCAGCCACCAGCTTCCAGTTGGCGTCACTCAGGACAAACTTCAGTTCCATACTCTTTCCTGGCACGCTGGCATCCAACCCCTTCTTGACAGTATAGGAAATGGCTGAGGCATGTACCTTCTGCCCCGGGCGATAGATGGCACGATCGGTATAAACCTGATATTTAGTCTCGTTATCCTTCTTCTCATAATAGCGGGTACGGCTGAGATAGATGTACTTGGCTGGCGTAAACTTGTCATTGTTGGTAGAAACCAATACCTCTCCATCCACATTCTTGAAGTAAGCCTCTCCGTTCTCATCGGTTGTCAAGCGGGCATGTACCGTTCGTTTGTCCTTCTTCGTCTTGAAATCATAATCCTTTTCATAGAGTTCTATCTTCGCCCCAGCAATAGGCTGTCCGTCTGTAGCATTCACCACCACATAGCGATGCCTGTCATCAGGCAACTGCTGGATCATCACCGCCAGATTGCTCACATAGAAAAGATGTCGCTGCGGAGCGATGCCGGCATTATCCGAAGTCACCTCCATCAGATAGGCACCCAGCGGCAGATTGCCACCGATTTCGATGGAATCCTTCACCTCTTCGTAATTCGGACGACCATAGTAGTTCCTGCTGAAATCCTTCTGATGCAGCTTCGTAGTCTTTTTCAGAAGCATCTTATAGGTAGCCTCATTCTGAACATCATACTCATTATCTGCCGTGATGTTGAGGCGGGAAATGCTAACCTTCAGGTTCTGGAGATTGCGCACGTTCAGATGCACCCACTTCCTTTCTGAAGGACGAAGCACCAATGGCATATCCTTCACCCGGAACATCGGTTCGGTGAGTCGCTTCTGCGCATTTCTCAATTCGTTCATTCTCGACCATCCCCCCCAGCGGCTCAGCGCATAGTTGATATAGTTGAGCTTATCCAGCGGTTTGGCATCGGTAGCACCTTCCATGAAGCGGAAATGCTCCACGGCAAGTTCGCCTGCCTCCGGAATATCCTGATAAACCTGGATGAGCGAGTCGATGGTCTGCAGATACTTCGATTTCTTCACCTCTCTCACATCATCCTGGCGGTATTTCTCGATGAGCTTATAGGCACAGAGACAAGCCGCGCCCCTATTTCCCACCTTATTATAATAGGTGTACAGCTGCAGATACGCCTCCTTGCTGTCTGCCTCGAATCCGATGAGATGCAGCAGATCGTTGTTAAAGGAACTGCCATCCACCCCCTTCAGCATCAATGGCACATACTCTGTTGATGTATGCTTGGCAAGAAGTTCAGGCTGCTGCAGAGCCTTCTTAAAAAACTCCTCGCTCTTCTTTTCGTCCATATCACTATACACCTTGCCCAGCACGGCATATCTCACAGCCTTCAATGCGGGGTCCTTCACCTTCAGCACCTCGGCTTCCATCCGCTCCACGTTCGGTGTCAGAGAGTCGGCAGAAATCTCTTTCCAGAGAATCATCTGCCTCATCTCAGCAGCCATCAGCTGGCCGTAGTCTTTAGCCGCAGAAGCCTTGGAGATGATTTTCTTCATCACCCCAATCTCGCTCCTAGGCTGGTCCTTCCGAGCGATGATGTCAGCTTGCTTCCACAAGTTGTCGTATGTCTGTGCCGCTGCTTGCATCAAGGCAAACACGGCAATGATGAGTGTTAGAATGTATCTTTTCATAAGCCAACTGTATAAAATGTTAATAGAATGATGATAATCATCAAACTTTTCATTGCAAAAATACAAAAAAAAACTGTTTTCTAACCCCGAAACTGAAACTTTTTACTATCTTTGCACGAAAATAATATATTTTACCTAGAAATAAACATTAAAAAAACAATGGCAGAAAAAAAATATGGTCATTTTGATGACGCCAATCGCGAATACGTGATTACTGACCCAAAGACCCCATGGCCTTGGATCAATTATTTGGGTAACGAGGATTTCTTCTCGCTCATATCCAACACTGCAGGTGGTTATTCTTTCTACAAGGATGCCAAGTTCCGTCGCATCACACGTTACCGCTACAACGGTGTGCCGATGGATAACGGCGGTCGCTATTTCTACATCAAGGATGGTGATACCGTATGGAACACAGGGTGGAAACCTTGCAAGACACCGCTCGACAGCTACGAGTGCCGCCACGGCATGAACTATACTCGCATCACGGGCAGCAAGAACGGCGTGGAGGCGAGTGTGCTCTTCTTCGTACCCCTCCATACATGGGCTGAGGTGCAGAAGATGACACTGAAGAACCAGACTAAGGAGGTGAAGACCCTCAAGGTGTTCTCCTTTGCAGAGTGGTGCCTCTGGAATGCTGCTACCGACATGGAGAACTTCCAGCGCAACTTCTCTACGGGCGAGGTGGAGGTAGAGGGTTCTACCATCTATCACAAGACCGAATACCGCGAGCGCCGCAACCACTATGCTTTCTACACAGTGAATACCGAGATTCAGGGCTACGATACCGACCGCGAGAGCTTCATCGGACTCTACAACGAGTTTGCCGAGCCTGAGGCTGTGATGGAAGGCAAGCCACGCAACAGTTTTGCCCACGGCTGGAGCCCTATCGCATCTCATTATATCGAGGTTACCCTGCAGCCAGGCGAGAGCCGCGACCTCATCTTCCTTTTGGGATATGTGGAGAACGAACAGGACAAGAAGTTCAGCGCCAAGAAGGTGATCAACAAGGAGAAGGCTCATCAGCTTATCGCCAAGTTCGATACCACCGAAAAGGTGGATGCTGCCTTCGCAGAACTCAACCAGTACTGGGATAACCTGCTGAACATCTTCACCGTGAAGAGCGGCAACGACAAGTTAGACCGCATGGTGAACATCTGGAACCAGTATCAGTGCATGATTACCTTCTGCATGTCGCGTTCGGCAAGTTTCTTCGAGAGTGGCATCGGTCGAGGCATGGGCTTCCGCGATTCCAACCAGGACCTCGTAGGTTTCGTTCATCAGATACCTACCCGTGCCCGCCAGCGCATCATCGATATCGCCAGCACCCAGTTCCCTGACGGCGGCTGCTATCACCAGTACCAGCCACTCACCAAGCGCGGCAACAACGATATCGGCGGCGGTTTCAACGACGACCCATGCTGGCTCATCTTCGGTACCGTAGCCTATATTAAGGAGACGGGCGACTTCTCTATCCTCGCTGAGCAGGTGCCTTTCGATAACCAACCGGGCACAGAAGTAAGCCTCTTCGAGCACCTCAAGATTTCGATGAACCATGTTATCAACAACCTGGGTCCACACAAGTTGCCGCTCATCGGAAGAGCTGACTGGAACGACTGTCTGAACCTGAACTGCTTCTCCTGGGACCCTAACGAGAGTTTCCAGACCACCGAAAACAAGGGCGAAGGAAGCAAGGCAGAGAGTCTGATGATAGCCGGTCTGTTCGTCGTTACCGGCAAGGATTATGTGGCTCTGTGCAAGCAGCTTGCCAAGGAAGCCTTGGAAAGCAAGGAAGGCGAAATAGCCGGTCTTGCAGAGGAAGATTATTTGACAGAAGCCGAGCGCATGCAGCAGGCTGTAGATGAGATGAGCGAGGCTGTGAAGCAGCATGGATGGGACGGAGAATGGTTCCTCCGCGCTTACGATTTCTTCGGCAACAAGATTGGTAGTGATGAGAACGAGGAAGGCAAAATCTTCATCGAGAGCCAGGGCTGGTGTACGATGGCTGGTATCGGTCTGAAAGAAGGACTCTGCGATAAAGCACTGGACAGCAGCAAGAAACGACTGGAATGCGAGCACGGACTGGTACTGAACAACCCAGCTTACACCACCTATCATGTAGAAATGGGTGAGATTTCTTCTTATCCTGAAGGCTACAAGGAGAACGCCGGTATCTTCTGCCACAACAATCCTTGGGTCATCATCGGAGAGACGGTAGCCGGTCGAGGCAACGATGCCTGGAGCCATTATACCAAGATTCTGCCTAGCTATGTAGAGGAAAAATATCAGACACTTCACAAGGTAGAGCCTTACGTAAACTGCCAGATGGTAGCCGGTAAGGATGCAGCCAAACCGGGCGAAGGAAAGAACTCCTGGCTCACCGGTACAGCGGCATGGATGTGGTATACAGTATCAGAATTCATCCTCGGCATCAAGCCAGATTATGAAGGTTTGCTCATCGATCCTTGTCTCCCAAGCACCGCTAAGGAGTATGAAGTAACCCGCAAGTTCCGTGGTGGCGAATACCATATCACAGTAAAGAATCCTAGCGGAAACCAGAAGGGCGTGAAGCAGATTACAGTGGATGGCACTCCTATCTCAGGCACCATCATTCCTTGCTCTGAAGGCAAGCATGAAGTAGTGGTTGAGATGTAAAATCAGCCAAATCTCATCAAGTTACGATTTGAAAGTTCAATGTAACAAAACTCCTTTTCATACCCATACGTCGTGTTTCACAACGTATGGGTATCACAATCAACACTTGACCCCTTATTTCAGGGGGTCAAGTGTTTTATTTATCTGATAATCTGATACTTAACTTTTAACATAAGCACATATTCAACAGTATCAAGAGTAAGATTCTAAGTCTCTATCATTGACTCAGTTCCTCAATAACTCAGTTCCTCAGTTTTTTTCTAGGGGGTATATAGCCCTTATAGTTCAAAGTTGTTTTAAATTGTTATATATTATATATTATATATTATTATATATATATAATTATATATATATATAATAAACTTCTAAATAAAGACAAAAGTGAAGGGTCAGAGAAAAACTGAGGAACTGAGTTATTGAGGAACTGAGTCATTGTAGTAAAAACATCATAACCCTCGTAAACACCTGATTTACTGCTTAACTCTATACTTTAAGAGAGCAAAGCTATGAGTTGCGACCCATAAAACTATGAGTTGTCACCCGCAAAACTATGAGTAAGGAAGTTTAACTACTTTCAATCTGAAAGCATATTTCAAACATTTCCTTATCACACCCCCAAATTTGGCAGTATCAGAGAAAATTCGTATCTTTGCACGGAATTCCATCCATTTCTTCCATTCCATCCATTTCATCCATATCTACCATACCTTCTAACACCTTCCATACCGCTCCTTCCATGCCATCCCCATAACTTCTTCCATCCTATCCCCACAACTCCTTCCGCCCAGCTTCCGCACGCGTCACTCCATCCGAAGTATTAAAAGGAAAAAGACAAAAAAGGTATGGCTTTTCGAGTTATTTTTTGTACTTTTGCAGCCGATAACGCATTTTGCGAACAAAACAGGATTCTTTAAAGAAAAGAAAGGAAATAACAATGAAGAAAATATTATACTTTGTGGCAGCCCTGGCTGCTGCATCCATTATCACTACGACGGGTACCAGCTGCAAGTTTGCACCCGACCAGCATGACGGCGACACGGTAGCTGCCAGCGAGTTTTACCCGATAGATACCTCTGCGGCTCATGCCAAGAAGATGGCAAAGATTGCTGCCATCAAGAACGGAAAAGACAGTGTAGGCATCTATTATGTGGGCAGCAATTCTACCAAAGACCTCATCGAGCTCGTATCCTATCCTTCACGCCGCGACACGATGATGTACAGCAAGACCCGCCACATAAAGGTGAAGGGCAATGCCGACATCAACCACGTGGTTCGTGTAGACTTCTATCTGCATAACGGCAAGGATTCATTAGTGAAATATGTGGAGGAAGTGGAGCTCAAAACAAAAGAATAAAGCACCCCAAGCACACAAAAAAGGCTAGCATGCAAAAACGCACACTAGCCTTTTTCGTATTTTATCTAACCTAAATTTCAAATCACTTAATAGCCTAATTATTAATTACTAATAACTAATCATAGAATCCCGGCTGCTTATACTCAATGCCCAGTTCATCATCTACTGTTGCGATGACACCCTGAATCTGACCCATGGCAAACATACGGCCGAGGAGAGTGTAACCGGCATTGTGACCATGATTGCTCTCATCGAATACGCCACCTGGCTCATCAGTGAAGGTCATACCGTGGTCTACTCGCATAGGCAATCGACGGCCGGAATTGCACTTGCCTTCCTGCTCAGCCTTCTCGAAGATGCGGCAAAGTTCAATGAGATGGCCACGACCACCCAAGTGAGAAGCCTCTGTAAAGTTGCCGTTAGGGAAGATGTAGCAGGAACGCAGATGAACAAAGTGAGTGCGGTCAGCAAACTGCTTCGCCATCGCCACACAATCGTTGTGCTCGCCGGCAGAGAATGAACCTGCACAGAAAGTCAAACCATTGTGCTTGTTTGGCACAGCATCGAGCATCCACTGGATATCCTCGGCACGACCGATGATTCTAGGCAAGCCGAATACAGGATAAGGAGGATCATCAGGGTGAACACACATGTTGATATCGTACTCATCGCAGATAGGCATGATAGCCTCCAGCCAGTACTTCATGTTATCCTGCAACTTCTTCTTGTCGATGCCATCATAAAGCTTCAACAGGTCACGGAACTTCTGGACAGGAGCAGAATCGCCCTCGCTGAAGTTACCGGATACAAAGCCCTGGGTCTTGATGATGATATTCTCTACCAGGGCATGATCCTGCTCAGGAGTAGAAGTCTTCTTGATTTCATCAGCCTCAGCCACGAGGTCTCTGCCCCACTTGTGCTCCTTAGAGAACTCAGCCCAATCCTCACGGGCACCTTCACGCTGCAGGATATAGATATCAAAGTAGGCAAACTCGCCCCAGTTCATATAGAGGTTGTTGGCTCCATTAGGATTCTCATGTGCCAAATCGGTACGAGCCCAGTCTAATACAGGCATGAAGTTGTAGCAGATGCATTTGATGCCTTCCTCGCCCAGGTTGCGGAGACTCTCCTTGTAAACCTCAATCTGATGGTCACGGTCAGGACCACCATATTTCAGGGTTTCAACAACAGGCAAAGACTCTACCACGCTCCATTTCATACCATAAGACTCGATGTACTCCTTGAGTTCATGAATCTTCTCGCGGGTCCAAACCTCACCCAGAGGCACATCGTGCAGTGCGGTAACGATGCCCTCAACACCTATTTGCTTCAACTGTGCAAGTGTAATCTTATCCTTCTTGCCAAACCAGCGCCATGTTCTTTCCATATATTATATAATGTATAAGTCGTTAATCAATTATCTTGCAGAAACATATTTATGCAATGTCTGTCTTACGGCACCCTTGCCGGCAAAGAGTTCCTTCACCATGCCCTCAATCTGCTCGCCGAAGCCAGCCTCATAGAGATCGAGTCCGAACACATCCTTGCGAGAATAGAGGTTCTTGAGGCAAGAGTAGTCCTGCTCTGCCTTGCCTACCTCCAGAGGAGCCACGATGGCCTGGAGTTCTGCCAGCAATGGGTCGGAAGATGGCTCGAATGGCTTCAGGTTATCATCCAATGCCTTGAGATAACGGGCATAACCTGCCAATACCAGAGGAATCAACACGAGATTGCTCTTGTCGAGACCGCGGTCGATATACTTCTTGATAGTCTCACCGAAACGGATAGAGAGTTTCTGGCTGGTATCGGTAGCGATACGCTGAGGAGCATCTGGCATGAATGGGTTAGGCAGACGCTTGTTGATAACGGTGCCGATAAATTCGTATGGGTTCAATACGCCTGGATCTGTTACTACTGGCATTGCCTCGATATAACCAATCTTCTGGATGAAGGCACGAAGGTCCTCATCAGCCATCTCGGCAGAAATCAAGGTATAGTCGAGCATGCAACCATAGATTGACATCGCTGTATGGAGAGGGTTCAGACAGGTGGTTACCTTCATGGTCTCAACCTCATCCACGGTCTTGCGGGATGTATAGAGCGCACCGCCCAACTCCAATGGCGGACGACCGTTGGTATAAGTATCCTCGCAAACGAGATACTGCACTTCCTCGGCATTTACGAAAGGAGCGGTGAAAGTATGCTTCTCGGTGATAATCGTATTGTTATCCTCGAAACCATCCTCAACGAGCATCGCCTGTACCTTCTCGTGTGGACGAGGAGTAATCTTATCAATCATAGACCAAGGATAGGTTACCTTGCTGCTGTCGTTGATATAATCCAGGAATCCAGCCTCAACAATACCATCCTTTGCCCAGCGCTCGGCGTAAGCCTTGACGCCAGCCTTTACATGGTCGCCGTTGTGAGAACAGTTGTCGGTAGACTGAAGAGTAAGTGGCAACTTGCCTGCCTTATAACGCTCATAGAGAAGAGCGGTAAGCTTACCCATAGCAAATACTGCATCAAGACCACGTGCCAAATCGGCATCATTGAAAGAATATCCCTTCTCTGTGATGGTGAAAGTTACCATCTGCAAAGTTGGAGCCTGGAAAATCTGAACCAGACGCGCCCAGTCGTCAGCAAACTGCTTATCCGCCTTGAGGCTTTCTGTGATAGAAGCGATGACCTTCTTTTCGATAGTACCATTAGACTGGAGGCTTACGAGAAGCGAGAGATTATTGTAAGGACGATAAGCCTTGTCGATGATTTCGTAGTCGAAGCTTTCTGCCACGATTACACCACGATCATACTTGCCGGTGTTAAGTGCATCGTTAAGAATAGCAGCAGGGAACGCACGGAAGATGTTACCTGCGCCGAAGTGAACCCAAGTAGGCTCGTCGTGAGTCTTCTTAGCTACGGCTGCGATGTCATACTTAGGAAGCTCATAACCCTTAGCTTCCCATTCTGCAGCATTAAAGCTGTCTGAAAGAATTTCGTTCAGTTTCATGATTATACAGTATTTTTTGATTGTTTCATGTACTCGCCTATCTTTCCGAATAGGCGTGGCAAAAATACAAAGAAAAATCGAAACCCGCTCATTTCAAAGGCTATAATTTCATAAAATGAACGATTTGCAAATACATTTGAGCGAAACGGCAAACGTCACGGATCAGATGAACCCGTTTTTAACGATTATGTTACATCAAATAAAAAAAGGGTTACATCAGAAAAACAGAAAAGAGGACGTAAGTTCTCGCCCCCACACCCTCTTCTTTTTATCTTTAGCTTTCATTTTCTATTCTTCCAGCGATTTAATTTGCTTCTTCGGCGTAACGCCAAGACCTTTCAAGCTTTCCACTCTTCTCATCACATTTCCTGTTCCGTCGTAAAGTTGCTTCTTTGCCTTGTCGAAGGTTCCGGACAGACGGGTTATCAAATCGCCGATTCCTGTAAAGGTATCTTCGAAACCTGCTACCTTATCATATAGGTCAGCAGCCGTCTTCACGATTTTCTCCACATTCTTGTTCTGCCGGTCATACTGCCAGAGATTATAGGCAAGCTGGAGTGCCATGAGCAGATTGCTTGGTGAGATGATGATAATCTTCTTCTGATAAGCATAACGGCTGAGATCCGGCTGCTGCTTCATCGCTGCGATATAGCTGGTCTCGTTAGGGATGAACATCAGTACGAAGCCGATGGCATCATCCACCAGTTTGGAATAGTCTTTGGCTGCCAGTTCATCGATGTGCTTTCGTACGCTCAGCGCATGTGCCTTCATCAGGCGTTCCTGTTCAGCCTCATCTTCAGCTGCCAGAGCATCGGAATAGGCGGTAAGCGAAACCTTGGAATCGATGACCACACTTCTGCCTTCCGGGAATCTGACGATGACATCCGGACGATAGTTCTTTCCCTCTTCATCTTTCGTATTCTCCTGAATGAAGAATTCCTCATCTTTACGAAGTCCGCTGTTCTCCAGGATGGTTTCCAGCACCATCTCGCCCCAGTCACCCTGCATCTTGCTGTCGCCCTTCAATGCCTTGGTCAGGTTGGCTGCATCGGAGCCAATCTTCTCGGTCTGCTCCTTCAGGTTCAGTACAGCCTGCTGCTGTTCCTGCTGGAAGAGTTTCATCGTTGCCTCGAAGGTGTTCTGCAGTTCCTTCTTGTTCACCTCGTTCTGGGTTTTGCTCTCCTCTACCGATTTCTTGAAATCAGCAAACTGTTCCTTGATAGGTTTCAGGAGTTCATCCATCTGCTGACGGTTGTTTTCCTGCAGAGCCGACTGCTTGGCAGCCAACTGCTCAGCCGCCACCTTCTGCTGTTCTATCGTCATTCGCTGCATTTCCTGCTTCAGACTCTCGAGTTTCTGTGCCCACTGCTGGTCGCTTTCCGCCCTGAGTTTCGCCGCATACAGCCGCTCGTTCTCCATTTGAGATTTCATTGATTGAACCTCAGAAGCATGAGATTGTTTCATTGATTGAACCTCAGAAGCATGATGCAGTTTTATCTGTTCGATGTTAGCCGCCAGCACCTGAGCCTTCGCTATAAGCTGCGTTTTCTCCTCTCCCGCCTTTTTTCCTTCCATCAGTTTCCCTACGAAGAATCCGATGGCAAGCCCTATGATGATTCCAATTACTATTTCCATTTATCCTTGTTTTGAATGATTCTGTAAATCTGCAAAAATTATGATTTGCAAAAGTAATCATTTCAAGACATAACACCAAACATCATGGGGGATTCTTGTAGATATTTAACTCTTCTGCATTTAACTATGCAAACAAAAAGAGCGCACCACTATTGGCACGCTCTTTTCTTTAACTCTTCTTTTAAATATACATTATCGGTTGGCAGTAGACCACTGATAAGTATCAGTGCAATGGATATCGGCACTCTGGTCGGCAATCATTAACTTGAAGTCGCCTTCCTCCAATCTCCATTTGCCATTCCAATCTACGAAGGCCAAATCGTCTGCCTTTAATTCAAATGTCATGGTCTTGGTCTCACCAGGCTGAAGTTCCACCTTGTCGAAGGCACGGAGACGACGGCCATCAGGCACCATACTAGCGATGAGATCGCTACTGAACAGGAGGACACTCTCCTTGCCTGCCACCTTGCCCGTATTCTTCACATCCACGCTCACCTTGATGATGTCGCCGTGGCGGAAATCAGACTGAGAAACCTTCAGGTTGCTATATTTGTAAGTGGTATAACTCAAACCATATCCGAAGCCCCACTGCTGGGTAATCTTCGCATTGTAGTCGTAAGCACCTTCCATCGTACCCACCTCCTCACTCTTCTTGAAGTCATAGTTGGCGAGCGAATTGATTTCCTTAGGATAGGTGTAAGGCATCTTGCCACTGAAGTTTGACTTGCCCGATACCAGGTTTGCCAAAGCATCGCCGCCCATGTTGCCAGGGATAAGGATGTTGATGATGCCCTGTGCCAATGGTTCGATGTCGGCGATGAGACGAGGGCGACCTTCATTCAGCACCAAGATGACAGGCTTGCCTGTCTGAGCCAAAGCCTTGACCAGATTACGCTGGTTCTCTGAGAGCCAAAGGTCGGTCAGGTTGCCCGGAGTCTCTGTATAGGAGTTCTCGCCAATGCAAGCCACGATGACGTCGGCATCCTTCGCTGCAGCCACTGCGCCCTGAATCTGAGGTTCGTTCTCCTCCCAGTATTTTCCCTTTTCATTATAGGTAACACCCTGGTTCAGGATAACATTCTCCTTACCATACTCATTACAGATTGCCTCATAGATGGTATTGTACTTGCCGGCAAACTCATCGGCACGATGTCCCTGCCAGGTATAGCTCCATCCACCGTCCAGGCAGCGCATCTGATTGGCATTAGGACCCGTGAGGAGAATCTTCTTGCCATGCTGCAAAGGAAGGATATTACCCTCGTTCTTCAGGAGCACCATACTCTCGGTAGCTCCCTCCAAGGCGAGCTTGGCAAACTCCTCACCACCAAACTTAGGATAATTCTTCAGTTTCTGGGTTGGGTTCTTGAAGAGGTCGAGACGGTACTTCATGCGAAGCACACGGCGACAGGCATCGTCGATGCGACTCATCGGAATCTTACCTTCCTTCACCAATTCTATAAGGTAGCCACAAGCATCGCAAGAATAAGGTTCCATAATCATGTCGATACCAGCATTGATGGCAATGCGGAGCGCATCCTTCTTGTCCTTTGCCACCATCTCACGAGTATAGAGATTGTTGATGTCTGCCCAGTCGGTGATGAGCACACCATCCCATCCTGTCTCTTCCTTCAGCCATCCTGTCAGGATGTCCTTGTTGGCATGCATCGGCATACCGTTGACGGAAGCGGAATTCACCATCACGGTCAAGGCTCCAGCCTGCAGACCCGCCAGGAAAGGAGCGAAGTGCTTCTCTCGCAAGTCGGCAGGAGAGATATAGGCTGGCGTACGGTCTTTACCGGTCCAAGGCACACCATAGCCCATGAAGTGCTTCATTGAAGTGGCAATGTGATACTGGTCGATGTTGTTTGGGTCCTCACCCTGGAAACCATAGACCATCGCCTTGCCCATCTCAGAACTGAGGTAGCAATCCTCGCCAAAGTTCTCCCAGATGCGAGGCCAACGGGCATCACGACCGAGGTCAACGGTAGGACTGTAAGTCCAAGGCACGCTCACCGCACGAGTCTCATAAGCGGTAGCCTCAGCCGAACGGCGAGCAATCTCACGATTGAAAGTGGCAGCCACATTGATGTTCTGCGGGAAGAGGGTTCCGCCCTGTGTATAAGTAGAACCATGGTTCTGGTCGAGACCGAAGACACAAGGGATGCCGATGCGCTTCATCGAGATCTTCTGGATTTGCGCGATGTACTTCTCCCACTGCTTGGCTGTAGGAGCGCAGGTATTTGGAGCGTTGAGGATAGAGCCAATCTTATAGCGGGAAAGGATAGAATCGGTCTTGTGCTCGTCGATATAGAACACACCGTTCTTGTCGTTGGCACCAAAGAGGTCGGTCACCAATTCCATCATCTGACCTATCTTTTCCTCCAAGGTGAGTTTCTTCAGGGTTTGTTCTACCTGAGCCTCTATCTTAGGGTCGCTCTTGATAACTGGAACATTGGCACTGGCTGTATAAGCCAATGCCAACATTGAAATAGATAATAATATTTTCTTCATAAATTCAAAGGTTTGACGTTTTATGATAAAACGGAAAACTTTCCAATATATTATTCAATAGTTACTTTTTTTACGGTGTAACCGTCACCCACGAGGAGGAGACCATTCTGCTCTGTCAAGAGCTGGATAGACTGGTCGGTCAGTTCAAACTTCCATGTAGCAGGTCCATCCACCAGGATGTCGCCACGCTCAGGGTCGCCCTTACCAGTAAGGATGTTATTCCACCAAGAGGTAGCAGCGGTACCCTGACCATTTCCATCTACATAGACACGGAGGATGGTGCCCACCTTAACCTTTGAGAGGAAGGTATCCTTCAAGGCATCGAATGGTGTACTCCATGTCACGGCAAACTCACCTTCCCAGAGGGTGTTCTCCATAGATGGACGTGGCTCTGTAGTTACCTTGATGGTACCGCTAGGGAACTGGTTGCCCTCACCATCTACCAAAGTGATATCATAGTCACCATTCTCCAAACCTGTAGGAGCTGTGAGCTTCAAGGCTGTGCCCTCTTCGAGAACCTCGAAGGCTACTTCCTTGCCACCTACCAACACCTTAGCTACTGTACCGAGATTCTTGCACTTATGGATAGTGGTCTCAGCACCTGGAGCTACCCAAAGCTCGACGGCATTGGTACCCAAGGCTGGGGCATCGGCAGCAGGAGTTACGGTAACTTTCAAGGTGCGGGATGTGCTCTTACCCTTGGTGGTGGTTGCCACAATCTTCAGTTCATGAATACCTACAGGCAAAGTCTGGTCGATAGTATTACCTTCGGCAATCTGAGTGCCATCGAGCAACCATGTCACAGTGGTGTAGTGAACAGGAGTCACCTTGATTTCCAACTTATAATTAGTCTTGCGGTCTATCTTGGAATCAGCCAAGTCGGTGTTCAAGATACGTGGATTGTCATCTTCGCTGACGGTGAAATATGGATCATCGTCAGAAGAGCAAGAAGACAAGGTAGATGAACCAGCCAGTGCGAAACCCACGGCTAAGAGCATCATCATAGCCTTCAAGACTTTTCCCTTATATTGTTTCATTGTCTTATTCATCATTAATTATTCTATTTATTGTCCTATAAAACTCAACATTTAACATTAAGCATTAAACACTACTCACTGTATCCCTTTCCGAATGGAGGATTGAAGTCTGGCTGAAGGTTTACATCAGCCTTGTCCCACCAGAGGCGCTTGTGCCAGTTGTCGGTACCCCCCATGCGGTCGATGGCAGCCTTGTAGTTGGCATTGTTGTACTGAGCTTCCAACTCAGGATACTGCAAGCGGACAGGCATTGACCAATCGGAATCCGTATAAGTGAAACCATTCTTGGTCAAGCGGTCACGATTCAAGATGGCAGGATAGTCAGAGCGGCGCATGTTAGCCCAACCCTCAGAAGGGTTCATCATGTGGAGAATCCAAGCCTGGGTGTTGATGGTCTCCTTAGGATTGTCACCCAACTTGTTGTTGGCAATGAACTCATTGATCTCATCCTCAGAAATCTTGTTGGACGTGAGATAATAGTTGTTGAGCAACTCCATGCTGGCACGAACACCAGCCTCGTAGTGACTTTCTGCATCACCACCACCTACATTCCAACCCTTGGTTGCAGCCTCAGCCTTGAGGAACTCTACCTCAGCATAGCTCATCAAGTCGCCAGGGCAAGAAGGCATCTCGAAGTCGATGTTCAGGCAAGGACGACTAGCTCGGGCTATATAATCAGAGTTGGCATAAGTGTTCTCGTCTATCTCTGCATACTTCTTCAAAGTAGGAAGGTCATCCAACGTAGGTGGATTCATCCAGTCTGTGTACCAGGCTGCACCAGGGTTGCAAGGCTCCTCACCGAGGTTCTTGCTCTGGAAGTAAGCCAGGAAATCATCGGTCAAGTCGATGTTCTGCTCCTTGTCTGGCTTCACCTGACTACGCTTGATGTTGTAATAGTGGCGACAGATGCGATAGAGACGAGGGTCGTTGGTATTCTGCAACTGATAGAACAAGGTAGAGCATACCATGGTAGGCGATGTGGCATCCTGACCATAGAGTATCTCTCCCAAGGCATTGGCACGGAAATCGTAATCGTTGGCTCCATCATAATAGGTAAATGGAGCATCAGCATACTTGATATAAGCATCATCTGCTGCACTGGCGATAGCACCGGCAGCCACAGCCTTCTCAAACTCCTCCTTTGCCTTCTGTGGATTAACATCGGAAATGCGCATGGCATAGCGCATACGGAGTGCATTGGCATACTTCTTCCACTGAGCTACATCACCACCCATGCTGGTGACATCACCAGAAATGTGGTCGGTACCTGTGCCAAGCTGCTTCTCGCAAGCGTCAAGTTCATCGAAGAACCAGCTGTAGAGTTCCTCTACGGTATCATACTTAGGGGTGGAGATACCTGAGATATAACCCAGACCTGCCTCCGAACAAGGCACGTCACCGTAGGTATCTGCCAAAACTGCCGTGAGATAGACACGGTGGATACGAAGTGCCGCATTCAAGTTTGCCTTGTCAGCAGAATTGTGGATGGCATCCACAAGGTTCTTGATACTGATTTCATAATAGCGGTCCCAAACTCGACGGGACATATCATCTTCTCTGAAATTAGAACCAGCGTAATTGGTTACATTCCAACCACCAGCGAAATACTGTGGAAAACCAGATATATAGTTACGGTAGGTATCCATCAGACTGAAGTCACCGTAAGTCTGCAACAAAGCTGTTGTCAACTGTGCGTTAGGGTCGAGCTCGTTCACCTTGGTCTTGTCGGTATTGATGTTGCTCAAGGTATCATCAGAGCAAGAAGTCATCGCAGTGCCGGTTGCCATCAGGGCGAAAGCCATCATCAGGCTGCTCTTACCTATATATTTCTTGATTATATTGTTCATTTTCTTACCTTATTATATATTAGAACTCTTCTAAAGAAATTGATTCATTTTTTCGAGACTAGAACTTCACGTTCACATTCAAACCATAACTCTTGCGAGATGGCAGGGAACCATATTCCAGACCGAGACCTGAGGTGTTGTAGCTGGAGTCTGGGTCGATGTTAGGAATGTTCTTCCAAACAATGAATGGGTTACGAGCCACGAAGGATACGGTCAAGCCTTTGACATACTTGCCCAGGATGCTCTCTGGGAAGGTATAGCCGAAAGTAATCTCACGACACTTCACGTAAGAATTGTCGTAAACGAAGGCACTCTGCACGCCATTTGCCACATGCTTCCAGTAATCTTCAGGGTTCACGGCGATGTCGTTCTTGCGATAAGTACCGTCGCCATTGTCGATAACACCCTCTACGACAAGTCCTTTGCAGTTACCAGTCTCACGCCATGCGGCAAGATCCATCCCCGAAGCCTTGCGAGCCTCCTCGGAAGTGTACCACTCCTCACGGCCTGCCAATGTTCCCTTTGCCTTACCTGTCTGGTATGCTGAACGCATGGACATAGAGTAGATGTCGGCACCTACCTTCACATCGAAGGATGCAGAGAGGCGGAAGTTCTTGTAGCTGAAGGTTGAGTAGAAACCACCTGTCCAGTCCCAAGTAGAATTGCCGATGGTCTTGACCTTCTGGTCAATCTTTGGAAGACCAGTAGCTGCATCGACAACCACCTGTCCCTTGTCGTTGTAGAGGAAGTCGTGTCCACGGATAGCTCCATAGTTCTCGCCAACCTGAGCACCTACTGATACACCACACCATGTGGCCTTGGCAAGCTCAAAATAGTCCATGCCATCTACGAGCGACTTCACCTTGTTGGTATTCTTCGAGAAGTTGACACCCAGGTCCCAAGCGAAGTCCTTGATCTGCAAGGCACGGGCATTGAGGGCAATCTCGACACCCTGGTTCTGAATCTCACCGGCATTGATGAGGCGGTAAGCATAGCCAGAGGTGGTGGTTGAAGCCAAACTCAAAATCTGGTTCTTGGAGTTCTGGTTGTAATAGGTGGCATCCAAGCCCAAGCGTCCGTTAAGGAACTTCATCTCCAAACCTACCTCGTAAGAACCTGTCATTGTAGGCTTCAAATCCTTGTTCGGCTGTGTTGAGTTGGCTATCATACCGATGGTATAACCCGAGTAGCTGTACTTGCCCGTGGTATAGTTGAGTGCCAACAGGTATGGATCGGTATCGCTACCTACCTTTGCCCAAGATGCGCGAATCTTACCATAATTGATGAACTTCTTGTTCTTGATAAACTCAGAGAAAACCAAACTACCCGATACAGATGGATATACGTATGTATTATTATTTGTAGGGAGCGTAGACGACTTATCGCCACGGAGGGTTCCCTCCAAATAGTAAGTATGCTTGTAGCCAAGGCTTGCGCTGGCATAGAGAGAACTGATCTGCTTCTTATACATGCTCTCGCGAGTATTCTGCTCCTGATAGTTCATGATGTTCTTGATGCCATTCATCTGCTGGTTGAGACCGACGTTAGTAGTGGTCTTGTTGTTCACCTTGAAGATGTTACCACCAGCGGTAGCGTTGACATCGAAGTCGCCCCATGAGTTGTTGTAGAGGGCGAGTATCTCTGCATTAAGTGTGCGGTTGTTGAAGATTTGGTCGGTAAGCTTTCCGGCAGGAGTTCCTGGAGTTGTCTTGGCGATGAAGTCCTCGAAGTTCATGCTGTTGATATCGGTACCGATAGTACCCTGCAACTTGAGGTGCTTGTTGATGTTCCAGATTGCCTTACCCGTAAAACGGAACACGTCCTTGTCGGATGTATTGCTGTTCTTATAGAGATCCCAGTATGGATTCTTGTTATACTGGTCGTTACCATTCCAGTTGGAGTAGTTGCCGTCGGCATCCTCATAGTGCTTCAACCAAGCCTGGTCGTAGGTACCAGCCAGGGTCATGAGGTTCTTACCCACGTTGCTCTGAGAGTCACCAAGGGCAGGACGGTTCTTTACCTTCTCACGAGTATAGTTGGCGGTGAAGTCGAAGTCAACAGGACCTGCTGAGGTATTCACACGGAGGTTGAAGTTGTCACGACTCATATTGGTATTTGGCAAGATATCCTTGTTGCGCATATCGGTAACAGAGAAACGCATACCCGTCTTACCGGAATTAACTGAGAGGATGGCAGAATTCTGAGTGGTGAAACCTGTACGGAAGAAACCAGAAGCATTGTTAGGATGCATCATGAATGGACGCTCCTCGCCATCGAAATACTTGAACATGAAGTCATCGGCCTTAGGTCCCCAACTGGCATTGGTACCAGAAGTGCTCGAATTAGGAAGCTCACCATTGTAGCCAGCACCATATATCTCCTGGATGTCATCCCATTTAGCCAACTGAGTATCGATAGTATAAGAACCATTGTACTCCACGGAAATCTTATCCTTCTCCGCCTTCTTGGTCGTAATCAAGATAACACCATGGGAAGCACGGCTACCATAGAGGGCAGAGGCAGCAGGACCTTTCAATACGGTCATTGTCTCAATGTCATCAGGATTGATGGCAGAGATACCATCACCGAGGTCATAACCACCAGCTTCACCAGCACTGCCAAAGTTGGTATTATCCAAAGGCACACCATCCACCACGTAAAGAGGCTGGTTATTGCCTGCCATTTCTGTATTACCACGAAGAAGCACGCGGGTAGAACCAGAAGCACCGCCAGCGGTGTTCTGCACAACGAGACCAGCCACCTTACCTGAAAGAGAGTTGATGACGTTGGTTTCCTTCGCCTTGGTGAGTTCCTCACCTTTAACCTCCTCCAAGCCATAGCCCAAAGCCTTGCGGTCGCGCTTGATACCAAGGGCGGTAACAACGACCTCATTCAAGGCCTTACCATCCTCTTGCATCGTGATTTTCATGCCATTAGCAGCTTTCACGGTCATCGTCTTGTAACCGATATAGCTCACTTCGAGCGTTGCTCCAGGCTTGCAGTTCAACGTAAAGTTACCATCAATATCGGTAACGGCACCGTTGGTTGTACCAGCCACCTTCACGCTAGCGCCAATCAAGGTTTCGCCAGTGGCATCCACCACTGTACCCTTGATGCCTTGGTTCTGCTGAACGCTCATCGCAGCATTGTTCATCTGGGCAGCGAGAATGGCAGAAGCAGGCATCCACATCAAACCTGCACCGAGCAGGCCGAGAAACATAGTTTTCTTTCTCATAATTGATATTTTTGTTTTTAGTTTAACATTATTCTTTCCCAAAGATTCCTTCGAGAATCCAAGGAGCATTCACCTTCATACTCTTGAAACGGTCGAAGATACCATACTTCTCAGAGCCGTTGCCGAAGTGGTTGTTGTCCCAAACGAAAGTAGAGAAGCCTCGTTTGCGAGCCTCCGTAGTCAAGAACTTACAGTAGTAGGTCATGTTTTCATGCACTTTCTCTGAGTTTGACTTATAGTGATCGGTTACTCCCCACTCTCCTATTACGATACCCAGTCCTTTGTTGCTCCAGGTATTCACCGCCTTGTCGAAGAAATCCGTCATCGTCTTCTCGTTTTCTGCAGGTATCTTGCCAGCATCCTTGTAGGCATCACCCCAGTAATCGTAGGTACAATCGCCGGCGTAGCTCCATGGCTGATAGTAGTGAAATTCCACACTCATATAGTTGTTGCCATTGCCTTCGGCATCCTTTGGAATGATGAAATTTCCATTCTCTATGCCAAACCATGGGTTACAAACGTAAGTCTGTAAGATGAGGTGGCGCTTGGCATTGTTGCCGCCTGTGGCACGAACCATATCCACGAATATCTGATTGTAAGCATTCTGCACTTCGAGGTTCTCGGCACTAGGCTTGCCCCAGTTGTCCCTGATGTGAACTTCATTGGTACCGGCGAAAGCCAAGCGACTGTCATAATTGGCAAACTCAGAGGCGATATTCATCCAGAGGAGCGCAAGCTTCTGGCAGTTTTCTTCCTTATATTGATAGGTAGGACGACCTTCGAGCCATTTTTCATGATGCACATTGATGATAACCTTCAAACCATTGTCAAGGCACCAGCCCACCACCTCCTTGATACGGGCAATCCAAGCCTTGTCGATGCTCATCGCCTGAGCGTTGGTAATGTGGCACTGCCAACGGATTGGAATACGGATGGCATTGAAACCTGCCTTCTTCACGGCTTGTATCATCTTCTTGGTAACAACGGGATTGCCCCAGGCTGTCTCTGCATGGATAGAACCATCAGGGTTGCCAATCTGCATCGACTCACCATCCTGTCCAGGAGCTGAGCACTCGAATTCATTGCCAAGATTCCATCCCACAACGTCTTTATTCCATTGCTGGGCAGTAGGTATGGATTCGCCTACGCCATCAGAACCGTTGGATGAGTGCAACGTACTTGCTTCGCATGAGAAACACGTGAAGACGCCTATTAAAAAGAGGCTAAATTTCAAAAAGTTCCTTTTCATTTTTATGTTTATATTGTTATTGTTTCGTTTTTTAAATAACTGTTTGACTTACTTAACAGAATCTGGTTGCAAAGATAAAGAAAAGGAACTTTCAGAGGGTTAGATAACAAACAAAAAAGGTTTCAATTCAGACATATCGTTTAAACAGAAACCTTTTCTTTGAATTTAAAACTCTAATTTACAGATACTTACTTGGAGAAACTCCAAAGTGCTTTTTAAATACAGTACTAAAGTACTTCACATTTACAAAACCGGCTTTCACAGATACATCCAGCACACTATCCCCCTGTTTCAGGAAGATTGCAGCCTGCTCCAGACGTATCAAACGCATAAAATCCTGCGGACTTTGGCCCGTAAGAGTCTTCAGCCTACCATAGAAAAGCGTTCTGCTCATCGCCATCTCTCTACAGAGTCGGTCGATATTAAAGTCAGTGTCGCTCAGATGAGCCAACACCAAACGGGTAGCTTTATCTACAAAAGCCTGGTCTTGTGGATCCAGAACAGCTTCTGCCACATTTTCGAATGGCTGGCCTTGCTTATTCAAGACAGTATCATCCTTTTTCTCTTCAGAAACTCCAGTAGGTTCCAAGTGTTCATAGGAAGAATCAGAACCCACAATCTGCTCGGAAGAAGCAGACTCAGAAGCAACCTCTCCTCTAACAAGAGCAAGGCTTCTGTCCATATAATACAGACTCAACCGGCGACGATTCTTCAAAATACTGTCAATCTTACTCGCAAGAATAGCAGTATCGAATGGCTTGGCTATATAGTCATCAGCACCAAGTCCGAGTCCCTCTATCATAAAGTCACGACCAGCCTTAGCAGTCAGCAGGATAACAGGCAGCCATGATGTTTCCTTATTTTCCTTGATGCTGCGACAGAACTCATCTCCGTGCATTCCCGGCATCATGACATCAGAAACAACGATATCACATGCCCCGCCCTCTTTCAAATATTTCAAGGCAGCCTCTGCACTCTCCACATCAACTACCTGATAAGAATCACCAAAAGTCATTCTGATATATTTGCGAAGATCTTCATTGTCATCGACAAAAAGAAGTGTATCTGTTGAAACATCAGCATCCTGCAGAACCGCAGAAGACACAGTCTGGCAAGTTTCATCATGCTTATCTTCAGCTAAAGAAGATTCAGTTGCAACATTTTTCTTTTCTCCTACAAGCCGGACAGAAGAATCTGTTACATTACCTAATGGCACCTTCACACAGAAAGTAGTACCCTTTCCTTCCTCACTTACGAAACTAAGCTTTCCTCCTAATTTCTCTACAAGTTTCCGTGTAAGCATCAGTCCTAATCCACTTCCCATTTCCTGAGAATTTATCGCATTAGAAGCCCTGAAGAAGGTCTTGAAGATACTCTTAATTTCGGCCTTTGGAATACCTATACCTGTATCACATACATGAATCATAGCCATCTTACCTTCAACAGAAGCCGACAACGTAACCTTTCCACCTTGAGGTGTATATTTGATAGCATTCGAGAGAAGATTTTCCAATATCAGATCCATCATTTTGACATCAGAATGAATCTGTTGCTGCGGACACGTTTCAATACACAGTTGAATATGCTTCTCCTGAGCTGCCAATACAAACTTTTCCAACTGCACACGTAAAAGCATCGGCAATTCTATATCTTGCAGGCGAACCTGTTCGGCAGACTGCTCTACCTTTTGGAAGTCAAGCAATTCTGTAACCATCTTCAACAGTTTGTTGCCGTTGCGATGCGCCATATCCAAGAATCCACGGCTTTTCTCACTCAAGTTGGAATCATTAGCCAGATTATCAAGAGGAGCCAACACGAGACTCAAAGGAGTACGTATGTTATGGGCAGTATTAACGAAGAAATTGATTTTCTCATCATAATACTTTCGCTGTAAGCGCTCTTTGTAATACTGCCAGACAAAATATAAGATGGCAGCAAAAATACAGAGATAGATAATCCATGCCCACCAGGTATTCCACCAAGGTTGGGCTATATGAATTTCCAAAGTTGTTTCTCCCAATTCTCTACCATTACTTCTGCAGATAGCCTTTACATGAAGCACATAGCTGCCCGAAGGCAAATTTACAAATCGTGCCAACTGATTAGAAGATGGTTTACTCCAATTACGGTCGTATCCTTCCAAATAATATTGATATTGAATATCATACTGGTATTGATAATTGATACTCTCGAAAGAAACAACCAGCGTATTCTCATTATGGCTAAGTTTCAATTTGCCTTCCTTCAACATTTCAAAGAGACATTCATTCCAGTGATCGGAACGTTCGACACCTTCAACCTCAACACTATGAATACGAAGTGGAGCGGCATAATTCAAACCTTTGGCAAACATAGGAGCCAAAGCGACAACTCCATCGTTGCTGCCAAAAAGCACCCTGCCATCTGAAGTACACGCAACAGACATCCGGTTATACTCACGTTCCATTCCCTTAAAGATGTTGAGGTTTACTATCTTCCCCTGTTTCATGAACGCCAATCCTTTATCCGTACTTATCCACAAATTGCCATTAATACCTTTTATAAGTCCATAAACAGTATTAGAAGGCAAAGCGTCCTGATTAGTATAACGCTTAAACTTCTTTGTCAGGAAATCATAATTGTAGAGTCCTCCTCCATCCGTTCCAATCCAGATATGACGGGAATCCTGAAAAGCCATACTGTTGACAAACAAATTAATGTCTTTTTCGGGATATTGTTCAGGATAAAAGAAACGACGAGGATGCAAAGGTTCACGCTTATCAATCAAATAGCCTCCATGCGAAGTTCCTACAGCAATAAAACGCTTATCCAGTGATTCCGTACTTATCCACAAATTGCCATTAATACCTTTTATAAGTCCATAAACAGTATTAGAAGGCAAAGAGATCGG